>JACCDM010325661.1_pt1 | contig 16544 bp, 17 predicted proteins | sample 7445851 | NCBI WGS metagenome assembly JACCDM01 (sample SAMN15323438, study PRJNA562643) | freshwater metagenome | isolation source: river surface water | place: USA:Blue River Watershed | collected 2017-08-16
ACCAGCGGGCCTGAATCTGCGCTTGTGCGTTGGGACATGCGGCGTAAAGTCCCCGCAATCTACCCAACCCGCCATGGCACGCAAACTGTTCGTCCTCACCGCCCTTTCCGCCCTCTTCGTCGGCTGCGCCGGTCCCGACCGCGCCCCCAGCCCGGTGATCGATGAGCCCGCCGCGCCCGCTCCCGCCGCCGAGACCCTCTCGCCCGTGGCTCCCGTGGTCACGCCGGCTCCCGCCCCCGAAGCCCCCAAGGCTCCGGCGCCCAAGGGCCGCATCCCGATCCGCAACGCCGGCAACAAGTGATCTGAATCACATCAGCGACACCTCGGTGACGAAGGTGTCGGTGCGACCGGGCTCCACGAAGTGGAGCCCGTTTCCATGTTCAGGGCTGTTGGGCGGGCCCATCCACGGCTCGACGCAGTAGAAGGGCGCCTCCGGATCCTGGGTCCAGGTGACGACCGTTCCCCAGCTGCCGGGAATCGGATCCTCGCCGACCTTCACCGTGACGTCCTCCTCGCCCGAACGCGGACCGAAGGACACGGCGGCCGACTTGAGGTGGGTGAAGATGCAGTCGGAGAGCTCGGGGGTGTCGAAGGGGATCTCGGTCAGGCCCTTCAGGCCCGCGAAGGGCACGAGCTTGCCGTCGGCCGCGTGCCGCCACTGCTTCTTGGACGGGACGCGCACGACGTAGTCGCGCCGGGAGAGCCCGCGATGCCAGGGCAGGGTGAAGTAGAAATGGTGTCCGGCGCACCAGGGCAGCGGCGCGCCGCCGCGGTTATCGAGCTCGAAGGTGATCCGCAGGAAGAGCTCGAGGAAGTCGAACCGCACGCGGAACTCGTAGTCGAAGGGGTAGCAGCGCGCGCCGGCCTCGGACGGCAGCAGGCGCACGACGGCGTGCTTCGGGCCGTGTTCGACGAACTCGAAGGCGCTGTCTCGCGCGAAGCCGTGCTGCGGCATCGGCCGCTTCACGCCGTCAGGGTCCTTCCAGGCGAACTTCTCGCCGTCGGCGTAGTTGCGCCCCATGAAGGGGAAGAGGACGGGGTTGCCGCCGCGCACGGCGCCGATCCGGTCGAGGGCGGTCGGCGCGCCCTCGGGCCAGTGCAGCACCTCGCGCGTCGCGCCCGGCAGCCCGACGCTCCAGCGCAGCAGTCGCGCCCCTCGGGTCAGGCAGGTCTCATAAGTGGAGGCCCCGACGCGCCAGCGCTCGAAGGGCGTGCCGTCCGCGGTGAAGGTCTCCATGCGCCCAGCCAAAGGCGGCGGGTCACGGAGGCAAACGCGGACTTCTCCTCAGGCCCTGCGGAAGCGGTAGTGGCAGACCATCCATTCGCGGCCGCCGTCGAAGTTCCACAGCTCGGCGCAGGCCATGAAGAAGATGCGCCAGTAGGCGAGCCACTTGCGGGCCTGGCCGGCGCCGTAGGTCGCGGCGAAGATGCGCAGGACCTCCTCGCGGTGCCGGTCGGTGTTGCGGAGCCAGTGCTCGGCGGTCTGTCCGTAGTGGCGCCCTTCGACCTCCCAGACCTGCTCCAGCTTCATGTGCTCCTGGAAGCGCGAGGCGAGGCAGTTGGAGGGCATGATGCCGCCGGTGAAGAAGTGGCGGGACATCCAGTCGGTCCCGTCCTTGGACTCGAAATGGTAGGCGCAGTCGCGGTGGGTGAAGACGTGGAAGAACAGGGAGCCGCCGGGCCGGAGCCAGACCGAGATCCGCCGCAGGAGCTCGCCCCAGTTCTTCATGTGCTCGAGCATCTCCACCGAGACGACGCGGTCATAGGCCGCGGCCCCGGCGTCGAAGACGTTCATGTCGCAGGTGATGATGCGCACGTTCGAAAGCCCCCGCGCCCGGGCCTGCGCCTCGATGTGCGCCTTCTGGGAGGCGGAGTTGGACACGCCGGTGATGCGGGAGGCGGGATATTTCTCCGCCATCCAGAGGGTGAGGGAGCCCCAGCCGCAGCCGAGCTCGAGGACGTCCTGGCCGTCCCGGAGGTCCGCGCGTTCGCAGGTGAGCGCCAGCATGGCCTCCTCGGCGGCCGGGATGTCCTCGTCGCCCTTCGGGTAGAGGCAGCTGGAATACTTCAGGCGTGGGCCGAGGCAGAGGCGGTAGAAGGACGCCGGCACTTCGTAGTGCTGGTCGTTCGCCGCCTTGGTCGCGACGGCCACGGGCAGGCGCCTCAGCTCGTCGGCGAAGGCGTCCACGCGACGTCGCCGTTCGCCGGGGTCGTCCGCCCGTTCGTCACGGAGTCGCTGGCGGAGGAGGCGACGGATGCCCAGGCGGATCAGGGAGTCCGGCAGGACGTCCCAGCCGAGGACGGTGTCGAGCAAGGGCATGTCCGAATGTGAACCGTCTGTCCGGCCGGAGGCAAACCTTGGCGGGGAAAACTCAGCCGCGGGGCGGACGCGGCCAGAAGGCCGGGACGCGGCGCATGTAATCCGCGTAAGCCGCCCCCTTCGACTTCAGGAGCTGCGCCTCGGTCAGCGGCACGCCGGTGACACGGGTCAGGAAATGATGGATGACGGCCACGCACAGGAGGCCGGGGATGCCGCGGTATTGAGGGTTGTAGCTCATGAGGAGGAAGCCGACCCACACGAGCCACTCGCCGAAGTAGTTGGGGTGTCGGCTCCAGGCCCAAAGGCCGCGTTCACAGACCTTCCCGCGATTGGCGGCGTCCTTCTAGAAGGTGGCGAGCTGGGCGTCCGCCACGCCCTCGATGAGCAGGGCGACACCCACGACGGCGAGGCCGGCCCAGTGGATGGGTGCCGCGGTCGCCGGCGCCCCGTCGGGCGCCGATGAGAGCAGCGGGAGGCAGAGCACGGAGAGGACGACGGCCTGGATGAAGTAGAAGTAGACCATCCGTGCGGGCATGCGCTCTCCGTATTCCTCGCGCATGCGCAGGTAGCGCCCGTCCTCCTGGTCGAGGTGTCCGAGCACGCGCACGGCGAGGTGCCCGGTCAGGCGCAGGCTCCAGAGGATGGTGGCGGCGGCCATGAGCACGGCCTGTCCGCCGATGGGCTGCACGGCGAAGTGGACGGCCAGCATCTGCAGGCCCACGAGCGCGAAGCCGAACGACCAGGCGACGTCGACGACCGACCAGTTGTCGATGCGCTTCGCGATGACCCAGCAGAGGGCGAAGTAGACGCAGGCCTCGGCGAGGAGGATGGCGAAGTCGAGGCCGAGGGCGGCGTAGGGGTTCATGCGGCGAGTCTGCGGAAGGTGCGGCGCAAGGCGAGGCCGAGCAGCCAGGCCGAGGCGGGCACGATGAGGGCCCAGCCGAGCAGTCCGTGGAGTCCGGCCGTCCCGAATTCGGACAGGAAGGAGGCGGGCGACTCGGCGAACTTCTCCGCGATCAGCACGGGCGAGAGCGGCATGGGCTGGGCGCCGGTCACGGCCTCGCCCAGGCGCACGAGGGGGACGATGAGCGCGATCTGGGCGGGGTAGAGGAGATAGTTGATGGTCTGCAGGGCGACGTGGTTCAGCCGCGCGAGGCGTCCCGCCACGAAGCACAGGAAGGTGGTCGTCCCGAGGAAGGGCAGGAGGCCGATGGCCGCCCCGACCGCCGTCGAGTTCGCCAGGCCTTCGGGGGTCGCGCCCTGCTTGAGCTCAGCGACGAGCGGATCGCGCACGCGCCGGGCCAGCCATGCTCCGACCGCCCCCATCAGGCCGCCTTGCGGGCGAAGAAGATCTTGCCGGGGTCCGTCTCTGCCGGCGAAGCGCGCAGGCAGAGCAGGGCGTAGGCGGCGATGGCGAAGTTGCCGAGCAGCAGCAGGGCGACGAGCCAGCCCGCGCGCGCCCCCAGGGTGCGTTCGCGCCAGGCGACGTAGAGCCAGAAGGCGAGGAAGCCGAAGTAGGCGTCGAACATCGTCGCCAAGCCCCAGGGCTCGGCGCACACGATCTCGAAGCCCTTGATGACGTTCACGCCCTCCTTGCCCGCCAGCGCGGCGTAGTGCGGCAGCGAGGTGATGGTCGGGGCGGTCGACGCGTACCAGGACACCCAGGTCATGGCGGCGAGGACGACGATGAAGTAAGCGAAGACGGTCCGGCGGAGGTTCATGCCCGCAAGAAGAGGGCAACGGTCCCGAAGGCAAACGGTCTTGTGCCGTAAAACAGGAAGGCCGCCCAATCGGGCGGCCTTCTGCTGACCTGTTCTGTGATGTCAGAACGCGTGGCGGAGCGAGATCGCGCCGGAAACATCAGGAACTTCGCCGGTGCTGGAACCGAAGGCCGAGATGCTGAGCATCGTGGTCGGGGTCAGCTTGTGGTCGATGTCCAGTCCGTAGCGGACGCAGTCCGGGCTGGGGTCGCTGCCGTCGAGCTCGAAGGCGACGCCGCCGGTGATGTCCTGGCCGGTGAGGGACGGGCCCTGGCCGTCGAAGCGGTGGATGGCCTCAAAGCTGAGACGGAGGCGGGTCGAGGCGGTCAGGTCCCGGGTGCCGACGAGGCCGAGCCGGCCTTCTTCTGACTGGTGCTTCTGGGCGTCGTAGGACGCCGGGAACGCGCCGCCCGTCTCGGTGTAGGCGTCCACTTCGGTCTGCGTCACGGAGTAGGAGACGAAGGGAGAAAGGCCGAAGCCGCCCACGGTCGCCAGCGTCGGGGCGTCGAAGCGCAGGCGAGCGGTCCGGGTGGCCACGCCGGTCTCTCCGTAGGAATGGTCGGGCACGCCCGCGTTGAGGTAGCCGCGGAGAATCTCCGCGTCCCAGCTGCCCACCATGCCGAGCACCGAGACGATCCAGCCGGAGGCGAGCCGGTGGTCGTATTCGGCGAACATGTATTTGCCGTCGACGTCGTTGCGGCCGTCGAGGGCGAGGTCCTCGCGCTGGCTGCCGTAGCCCGCGGCGACGCCGAAGACGCCGTTGGCGCCGGCCTTCCAGCTCGTGCCGACTTCGCCGGAAGCGACGTTGACGTCGCGCCGGCGGGAGCTGTTGGCGAAATCGCCGGTCACCCAGGTGGCGCGTTCCTTGCCCATGTCGTCATACGACATGAGCGGACGGTGGTGCGCGCCTTCCAGCGCGACGACGGTCATGTTGTAGCCCGCCGAGTAGGTGCGCTGGGCGTTGTTCACCGAGTACATCCAGGCCGCGATGTCCGACACGCCGTTGGGGCCGAAGTAGGTCATGAGCAGCGGGCCAGTCAGGCCGCTAGGCGGTATGTCCACGGAGTCCCCACTTGTGTGGATGATGCCGAAGGTAACATTGCCGACGAAGTGCCAATGGAAAATAAGCTGGCTGATCTCAGCCGAGGTCAGCGCACGACCCATGAAGGGCGCGTCGGCGCCAACAATGCCGAAAGCAAATATTTCTCCGTCATTCAGTTCGTTGAGGTTCGTGACGGTATTGACCGTGCCCAAGCCATTGTCGGACGTTAGGGTGGCCGCCGTAAGCCAAGTGCCAGGTCCGGAATCCCAGAAGTCAAAGCCCCCGGGCCGGGGCGCTGTCAGGTCAACTGAGAGGATGGCGGTCATCTTTTCGATTCCGCCGGTCCACTCTACGCGATAGTCGGCGGCTTGCGACGACGAGCCGATGGTGGCGGCGGCTGCGACGAGGAGGGTTTTCCAGGATTTCATGGGTATGTTGGGTGACCGTCAGTCACCGCTTTTATTGCAGATATTACAACCCCCAAAGCCGTACGGGCTGAAATGCGGCTCAAAGGCCCGTAATTCCGCAGTTCGGGCGCACGTAGACGGCCTGGACGACGCCGATGTTGCGGCGGGCGAAGGCGGCCTCGCAGTAGCGGAAGTAGAGGCGCCACTTGCGGATGAAGCGGTCGTCGAAGCCCATCGCGCGGACTTTGTCCAAGTTGGCCTCGAAAGCGCGGCACCAGGCGTCGAGGGTGCGGGCGTAGTCGGGCCCGAACTCCTCGAGGCGGTGCAGCTGGAAGCCGGCGCGTCGGGTCATGAGCTCGCCGACGCGGTTGATCGAGAGGAGGAGGGAGCCCGGGAAGATGTGCTTCTGGATGAAGTCCACGCCGCTTCGGAACTGCTCGTAGCGGGAATCAGGGCAGGTGATGTACTGGAAGGCGGCGACGCCGTCCTTCTTGAGCAGGCGCCCGACGGATTCGCAGAAGGCCGGGAGGTAGCGGTGGCCGAGGGCCTCCATCATCTCGATGGAGACGCACTTGTCGTAGAGGCCGCGGTGGTCGCGGAAATCCTCCAGTCGCACCTCGATGCGGTCGGAGAGTCCCGCGGCCTTCACGCGCTCGACGGCGAGGTCATGCTGCGCTTGGGAGATGGTGAGCGTCGTGACGCGGCAGCCATGGTTGCGCACGGCGTGCAGGGCCCAGCCGCCCCAGCCGGTGCCGATCTCGATGACGTGGTCCTCCGCACGCAGGCGCAGGTGGCGGCAGAGGGCCTCGTTCTTGTTCGCCTGCGCCTGCTCGAGCGACGTCGCGCCCTCCCAGCGGGCGGAGGAGTACATCATCGAGGGGTCGAGGAAGAGCCGGAAGAAGTCGTTGGAGAGGTCGTAATGTTCGGCGATGTTGCGCCGCACGACCTTGCGGGAGTTCGGACGCAGGAGATGGCCCACGCGGTCGGCGAAACGCAGGACGCCGAGGGCGGCGTTGCGCCGGACGGAGCCTGACATCCCCGCGGCGTGCTCGAGGTTGTCGATGAAGAAGGCGATGACCGCGGTGAGGTCGGGCGAGTCCCACTGTCCGTCCATGTAGGCCTCGGTCAGGCCGATGTCGGCCGAGAGCACGATGCGCCGGAAGAAGTCGTCGTCCTTCACCTCGACGCGGGCGCCTGCGGCGACGGCCGGATCTCCGAAGCGCAGCGTCTCGCCCTCGGGGGTGACGAGGTCGAGGCGGCCGCGGCGGAGGCGGGAGAATTCGCGCAGGACGAGCCGGCGGGAGAGGGTGGGGCGGGGCGCGGTCATGGTCTTCCGGCGATTTCGGGCGAAGGGTGGCGGAGTCCGCGCTGGAGGTCGATGTCATCCCGCTTGCGACGGAAGGGCAGCCGGCGGGAGAGCCAGAGCCAGGCGGCATGGAGGTGGATCAGCACGGTCACTTTGAGCACCAGCAGCGGCGACTTGAGCGTCAGCCAGAGCAGGCGGGCGTCGGTCAGGGGCACCTGCGGGCCGCTCCAGGAGCTCACGAGGGTCTTTTCGCCGCCCTCGTAATGGTCGACGGTGACCGACAGGACGCCGGCGGGTTCGCGCAGGGTGAACTCGAACTCGGTGTCGAGGCCCGAGAAGGGCGAGACGTAGAAGCGCTTCGGGGCCCGCAGCTGCAGGTAGGGGTCGCCGTCGTGCTCCTCGTGCCGGCACTCCGGGCCGAGGAACCAGGCCTTGCGCTCGCCGAAGGTGTTGTGGACTTCCGCGATGCCGCTGTCCAGGCGGCCGTCGACGGTGATGACGAAGAACACGACCGGATTGTAGGACTGTCCGAACGCCCTGGGCATCGCGATGAGCCGGATGGCGGCGCGTTCCGGCAGCACGTGGCCGTGGGCCGCGCAGAAGGCGCGGACGCGGGCCTCTAGACCGTCACCCTCCCGGCCGAAGTCCTGCCGCACGCCCTCGGGGCCGAAGATCTCGCCCGGCGGCAGGAAGTCCTGGTCGCGGAAATCATAGGGCGACCAGCGCCGTCCGAGCAGCCAGAGTCCGCGGCCGGGATTCTCCAGGGCCTCGACCCGTATGCCGAAGGCGAAGGCCGCATGCGAGAAATGATGCCGCTTCGGCTTCAGCCGCGCGTGCATCACGGTCGCATCGTAGAGCCGCACCATTCGGAGGACGAGGGTTGGGGGGAAGGTTGCCGGGCGCAAGCCCCCTCGCCCGAATCGGCGTCGCTTGCGTTGCCGGCCGGGTCTGGCATCAAGAGGTAGTGCCTCCGTTCCTGCTAGCCCGTGCCGACGACGCGCAGATCGCCACGGTGGCGGCCCTCGTGTCGTTGCTCTGCCTCTGGCTGGCGATGCGGGCGGGCCGCCGGCGCCGGCTGCTCGACGACACGCCGGTCTCCAAGGCGCTCAGCGTGTTCATCGGCGAGGTCGAGCTCGACGGCGTGTGCGTGCTCGAGAGGCCTTTCATCGGCGAGCTTTCCGGCAAGCCCTGCGTGGCCTACCGCTGGACGGTGTCGGAGCAGTGGGTGCGTTGGGAGACCGAGACCTACACCGACGACAAGGGGCGCACGCGCACGCGGCGGGTGCGCAGGACGGGCTGGGACGTCGTGGCGGGTGGCAGGGAGTCCTCGGGCTTCTACCTGCGCGACGAGACGGGCTTCGTCTGGGTCGACCCGGACGGCGCCGCCTTCGACGACGTCGAGACTTTCAGCCGGTACGTCGACCGTTCCGACCCTCTCTACTACACGAAGAGTCCGGACGAGACGGTCGAGGGCTCGACCGGTGAACGTCATTTTCAGGAATACGGCGTGGTGGTCGGGACGCGCCTGTTCGTGCGCGGCCGGGCCAGTGAGCGGACCGACATCCCCGCCGCCAAGATCGCGAAGCACCCTGACCAGGAGATGTTCATCATCACCCATCGCCGAGAATCCGAACTCAGCGACGGCTCCGCCACGGCCTTCGTCATCTGGTCGGTCCTCGGCGCCGTCCCGGCCGCTCTGGCGAGCTTCGGCCTGATGGGCGCCCGGGCCGTCGTCGGCGACGTGCCCGTCGCGGCCTTCGTCGGCGCCGGCGTCTACGGGCTGCTCTTCCTGCTCGGCTGGGTGTGGATGGTGTTCAACAGCCTCGTGGGCGTGCGCAACCGCGTGGCCCGCGCGCGCTCGCTCGTCGAGGTGCAGCTGAAGCGCCGGGCCGACCTCATCCCCCGTCTCGCCGCGTGCCTCGCCGGCTACCGCGCGCACGAGCGGGCCGTGCAGGAGACCGTCGCCGCGCTGCGCGCGCAGGCCGCCGGCGGAGGACTGAGCGCGGTCGGGCCCTCCCTGCTCGCCCTCCGCGAGGCCTATCCCGACATCCTCGCCGTGGAGTCGTTCAACGCCCTCAGCTCCGGCGTCGTCGAGACCGAGCAGCGCATCGCCCTCGCCCGCAATTACCTCAACGACTGCGTGATGTTCCACAACATCCGCCTCGAGCGCGTGCCCGACCGGTATGTCGCCCGGCTCGCCGGCATGCGCGCGGAGGAGCCCTTCCGCGCCGAGGGCTTCGAGCGCCTTCCGTCCGCCGTCACTTTCTCCTGATCAGGGCCCCCAGGCGTCGCGGCCCAGGAGGAAGGAGCAGAGCCGGTGGGCGGACCAGAGGCCGTCCTCATGGAAGCCGTAGCGCTGCCAGGCGCCCACGAAGTGGGTGCGGGCGTCGGCACGCTCGTTGAGGCCCTGCACTTCCTGCTGGGCCGCGATGCCTTCCACGGTGAAGAGCGGATGCTCGCAGGGAATGGTGCGGATGACCTTCTCCGGGGCGATCTGCTCCGGCCGGTTGATCGTCACCACGTAATTTTCCCGGTCCGTGAGGCCTTGCAGCGAGTTCATCCAGTAGTGGGTCGAGGTCACCGGCTGGCCGGCCTCCCCCCAGGTGCGGTAGTTCCAGGAGGCGCGGGCGCGGGGCGTACGCGGCAGCGGCGACATGTCCGTGTGCGCCACGGCTACGTTGCGGTTGTAGGGGAAGGCGCCGAGGATGCGGCGTTCCTCCGCGTCCGCGTCGGCGAGCAGGCGCAGCGTGTCGTCGGCGTGCGTCGCGAGGATGACGCGGTCGAAGCGCTCCTCGCCCGCCGCGTGGGCCACCGTCACGCCGTCCGGTCCGCGCCGCACCGCGTTCACCGCGCAGCCCGTGCGCACGTCGGCCGGGCAGGCCGCGAGCAGGGCGGCGACGTAGGTGCGGCTGCCGCCCTCGAGCGTCAGCCACGGGTGCTGGGTGTCGAGCCCGAGGAACCCGTGGTTATGGAAGAAGCGCAGCAGCGCGGCCGCGGGGAAGCCGAGCATCTTCTCCGGCGGGGTGGACCACACGGCCGAGCTCATCGGCACCAGGTAGAGGTCGAGGAAGTCCCGTCCGAGCCCACGTGCGGCGCACCATTCGCCGAGCGGCGTCGTCTCGGCCTCGGGCGTCTTCCAGCCTTCGGCGGCGAGACGGTTGAATTTCGCGACCTGCAGGAGGAACCGCCAGAAGCGCGGGCGCAGCAGGTTGCGTCGTTGCGCGAAAAGGTGGCCGACGGAGGAGCCGCACCATTCGGTGCCGGAAGGGTCGTGCCGCACGGCGAACGACATCGAGGTCGGCTTGGTCTTCACGCCCAGCTCCCGGAAGAGCCGGCAGAGATGCGGGTAGGTGACCTCGTTGAAGACCATGAAGCCGACGTCCATCGGCAGCTTCCGTCCGGTGCCGGGTTCGTCGACCTCGATGGTGTGGGCGTGCCCGCCGGGGCGGGCGTCGGAGTCGAAGAGCGTGACCTTGGCCCGCCCGCGGAGGAAGCGCAGGCAGCCCAGTCCGGACACACCTGCGCCGACGATCGCGATCCGCTCAGGCACTCTGCTCCGCCTCCTCCGCCGTCCCGGCCGCGTCGGCCGCGCCCGCGGCCTCGGCGTAGACCGAGGCGGGCACCGGCTTGAGGCCCCAGATGAGGCCCGTCCAGGAGAGGGCCTTGAGCAGATACCAGGTGGGGTCGAACTCCCACCAGAAGAAACCTTGGCGCACGGTCGCCTGATAGCGGTGGTGGTTGTTATGCCAACCCTCGCCGAGGGTGATCAGTGAGAGCAGGAGGGAATTCCGTGAGTCGTCGCCGGTGTGCAGGAAGCGGCGGCGGCCGAAGACGTGGGCCAGGGAGTTGATGCACGCCGTGCCGTGGAAGAGCACGACCGTGGAGACCACGCCCCAGACGAGCATCTGGGCGCCGCTCGTCGCCACGCCCGCGGACTCCATCCAGGCGCCCGCGCCGTAGAGCGCTCCGAAGAACAGCACGGGCACGAGGACGTCGAAGCGGTTGAGGAAGACGAGCTCGGGGTATTTCGCCAGGTCGGGCACGCGCCCGTAGTCGGTCGGGAAGTTGCGCTTGGCGGTGATCCAGCCCACGTGCGACCACCAGAAGCCGTCGACCACCGGCGAATGCTTGTCCTCGGGGTCGTCGGAGTGCCGGTGGTGGTGCCGGTGGGTGGACGCCCACCAGAGGGCGCCGCGCTGCACGGCGGTGGCGGTCCAGAGCGCCATGATGAACTGGAAGGCCCGGGAGGTGGAGAAGGTGCGGTGGGAGAAATAGCGGTGCAGGAATCCGGTGATCGCGAACATCCGGATGAAGTAGAGGGCGACCGCGGTCCAGACGGCCACGGGCGAGGCCCCGGTCCAGAAGACGCCGAGGCAGGCCAGGTGCAGGAGGATGAACGGGACGCAACGGGCCCAGTCCACTTCCTTGGGGGCGGCCAGCATGGCCTCGGGTCCTTCCGGCAGATGGTCTGCGTCCACCCAGCGGACGAGGGTGGGCAGGAGGCCTTTGGCGGGCGTGGTGGCGGCGTTTCCGGGCACCTGCCGAGTCATAAAGGCACTTTGGAGGTCCGCAACTGCTTTGACCATCTGGCCGGTCACGTAAAAATGCCCTTTGGGAGACAAATCCGCTCCCTTGCGCCGCTGAGATGTCAGACATGACCGAACCGCGAGTCTCCGGAGACTGGCGGGCCTGGTTCGCCGAACACGGCCCCAGGCTCCGGATGATCGCGCGCCAGTGGACCCGTTCCGAGGCCGACGCGGACGACGTCCTGCAGGAGGCCTTCATCCGGTTCTGGAAGCATCAGCGGCATCTGCCCGGCGATCCGAACGCGCTGGTCGTCACCTCGATCCGCCGTGCCGCGCTCGACCTGATCCGCAGCTCCGACCGTCGCACGGTCCGGGAGAAGGCGGTGGCCGCCGACGCGGATACGGTCGGATGGTTCGAGCCCGAGTCCGATCCGCGCCTGAACGCGCTCGCCGAATCGCTCGGCCGTCTGCCCGAGGAGCAGCGGGAGGTGGTCGTGCTCAAGACCTGGGGCGAGCTGACCTTCGACCAGATCGGGGAGCAGCTCGCCATTTCTCCAAACACCGCGGCCTCCCGGTGGCGCTATGCCATGGAGGCCCTTCGCCGACTCATCTCCGCCCGCTCCCATGCCTGAACCGCAAGACGACATCGAAATCGCGCTCTCGGCGCTCCGCCCTCGCGCCCCCGGACCGGAGGTCGCCCAGGCCGTCGCGGCCTCGCTGGACTCACGTCCGCAGGAGCGCGGCAAGGTCATCCTCTGGTTCTCCGGCCTGACCGCCGCGGCCTCGCTTGCGCTCGCCTTCCTCGTCCTGCCGGAAGAGGAGGCGTCCATCGCCCCCCTCGCTGTCACCTCCGAATTGCCCATCAGGGCGGACAACTCCGTCGCGGCGGACAAGGTTCTTGCGGACGCCGCCCCCGTCGGGCGATCCTTCGCGCGTTCCGCGCCGCCGCCCGCCCCCCAGGCCGCATCGGCCGCCGGCTCCCTCGGCGCCGGCGCTTCGGCGAAGGCCATGGCCGCCGTCCCGCCCGAGGCGCGCTATCGGCTCGCCGGCGCTTCCCGTTCGCCGACCAGCCTTGAACTGCTGGAACCCGTGCGGCTCAGGGACGGGACCTACGTCCGGCCGGTGCGGCTGCGGCGTGAGCACTCGACGCAGTGGGAGGCCGCCGGCTCCGGCGCCCGCCTGGTCCGCTACCGTCCGGAGGAGAGCACGCTGCTCCTTCCGCTTGAGACTTACTGAACGGATTTTCCGCTCCGCGACGCTCTTCAGACATATATCGCCATGAACGCCCGACAGATTCCCCTCCACATGCTGCTGCTGGCCGGACTGGTCAGTCCCGCCGGCGCGGCCGACGATGCGCCTTCCGCCGCCAAGGCGCCCAAGGCCAAGGCCGAGGCCGCGGCGTCCGCCGCCGCGCCGGCTCCGGCCGCCTACGCCGGCCTCAACGCGCTGCCGCCCACCGACGAGGAGCGTGCGGCCCTGGGAGACCGTCTCCCTGCCGGCGCCGGTCTGCGTGTCGGCGTCGTCGATCCCGACGGCCCGGCCGTCGACCAGCTCCAGCCCGGCGACGTGCTCGTGCGGTTCGACGACCAGCTGCTCGTGAATTTCGACCAGTTCCGGTCCCTCGTCCAGATGCGCCGGCCGGGCGACACGGTGAAGTTCTCCGTGATCCGCAACGGCTCCACGATGACCGTGCCCGTGAAGCTCAGCGTGCGGCCCGCGGGCGTCGAAGCCCGCGACGGACGTTCCCGGCCCGTCACTCCGGCCGACGCGCTCCGGCAGGATTCCGCCGGCGGGCGCACGATCCACGTCGGCCCCGGATTCGTCATCAACATCGGGCCCGGCGCCGTCGCCTTCCCTCCTGAAGTCCTCCGCCAGCTCGAAGAACTGCAGGCGCGCGGCCTTCTCGCCCAGCCGGGCGCCGCGACCGGCTCCGCCCGGTCCCGCAAGTCCGCCGGCTCCGCCGCGCCTGACGCGACCGTTCCCGCCCAGCCCGGACTCAGCACCTCACGCTCTTTCTCCTTCAGCCTAGGCTCGGGCGCATCATCCAGCTCCAAGACTCTCCTGTCGGACGGCGAAGGCTCCGTCTCCCTGGAGGAGTCCGACGGCAAGCGTCACGCCACCGTGAAGGACGCCCAGGGCAAGGTGCTCTTCGAGGGCGAGATCACGACCGAGGAGCAGCGGGCCAAGCTGCCGGAGGATGTCCGTCGCCGCCTCAAGGCGGTCGAAGGCGGAGTCTTCACCGTGCCCGGAGCGCCGGGCGCCGCGCCGGCCGCGCCCAAGGCGCCGGCTCCCGCGAAGAAATACGACCCGAAGAAGGGAGCCTGAAAGCAGGAAGGCCTCCCGGGACGGGAGGCCTTCCTGGCCTGTCGGCATGCGCGGCGCCTCAGCGCGGCGGACCCTTCTTCTTGGGCGCGCCCTTCTTGCCCGGGCCGGCCTTGCCGCCCGGCCCTTCGGCCATCCTTTTGGAGAAGGAGGGGTCCGGCGTGCCACGGTGCGCGCGCGGGATGAAAGGCCAGTCCTCCGTCAGCACGTAGTAGTAGGTGCCCTGCGGAAACTCGGGCGTGGGACCGGTGCGTCCGCCGAACTCGTCCAGGTCGCCCGACCCCGCGACGTATTCATAATCCAGTCCGAAGGAGCCGTCGGGCTGTCCGGAGGGGGCGTCCTCTCCTCCGGGGCGCGCGGTCTTCTTCAGCCGGTAGCTGCTCTTCATCGCGCGCAACGGACTGGACGCGTCCTCCGCCTTGGCCGGGGCGTGGACCGCGTAGACCGGGTAGCCGTCGGCGGCCCAGCCCACGTGGGTCATCTTCTTCTCGCCGCCGGAGAGCCGCTCCATCAGGAGCGTCGGCAGTCCGTGGTAATGGTAGGCGCCGTTCGGCTGCACGTGGGCGTGGCTCGTGTCCAGGCCGAGTCCGGTGCGGATGCGGGGCGTCGTGCCCATCTCGGTGTTGCTCAGCAGGGCCTCGTAGCGCCAGGGGGAGGAGCGGTCGCCGTCCTGGTAGATTTCAGCCGTCCCCGGGTCGAGCACCACCCCGTTCAGCGCCACGCCCCAGATCGCGCCCGGTCCCGCTCCGCGGGCCGGTGCCGGTCCGGTGGCGGGAACGGGCTTGAGGGGCACTTCGAAGCGGTAGCTCTGTTCGGTGATCTCGTGCGGGTTGCCGCGGTTCGGGAAGGGGGCGACCTTGTGGTCCGGGACGCCGTTGGCTTCGATGACGCGTTTCTCCCCCACGACCTTGATGGTCACCCGGGAAGAGGCCGGAGGTTCCCGGTCGGCCGTCACCATGGGAGGGCCGGAGGCGGCGGCCAGGAGCAGGAGGGGCAGGAGCGGATGCATGCTGATGGAACACCGCCGTTCCCTCGGCGTTGCGAGCAAGATTTGCCTTTCCCGTCGCCGCGGGTCTCCTTGTCGCCATGGCCAGCACCACCGAACTCCTCTCCCGTACCGTGGCCGGGCTGAACGCCCTCGCCACCGTCTTCCTTCTGGTCGGCATCGTCCGGATCAAGGCCGGTGACCGGGAGGGTCACGGTCGGGCGATGAAGCGGGCCGTGCTGACCTCGGCCCTCTTCCTGGCGGTCTATCTGGCCTCCAAGGTCCACCTCTGGGTCGCCCTGGGGCGGACCAATGTGACCTACGCCCCCGACCCGGCCTCCGCCTGGGCCGGACTCAAGGGGCTGTACCTCCTCATCCTCATCCCCCACGTCATCCTGGCCATCGTCGTGACCCCCTTCGTGCTCCGTGCCGTCTGGCTGGCCAAGGTCGGTCGGCTCGAGGAGCACAAGCGGCTCACCCGGTGGGTCTTCCCCGTCTGGCTCTACGTGTCCGTGACCGGCGTGGTCGTCTGGGCCTTCATGGAGTTCAGCGGCTCCCTCGCCAAGGCCGCGGTCTGAAGTTTTCCTCTCGCAGGAAAGCCCTTTCCCCCTATCAAACGTCGTGTCGATGGACCGCGACGCAGACCAGCCGCCTTCGCAGACCGAGAAGATCATCCTCTGGTCGATGCTGCTCCTGCTCTGCGTCGTCTCCGGCATGGTGTATTCGACGCACTCCGACGCGTCCGAGCGTCTCGCCGCGCTCCGCGCCTCGGAGGTCCAGAAGGAGCAGGCCAACGCGTTGCTCGAGCGCTCGCGCGTCCAGACGGAGCGTTACATCACCCGCTTCGGCACCGACCCTGAGTTCGTGCGCGACCAGGCGCGTGAGCGGCTCGGCGTCGCGGAGCCGGGCGAGATCGTGATCCGCCTCGAAGGGGGCGCCGCGCGCGCCTCCGCCCCCGCCCGCTGAGCGTTCCTCGCTTGCCTGCGGCCCTGCGCGCGGGCATTGCTCAACCATGCCCGCGAAGAAGAAGGCACAGGCCACCTGGGGCGGCCGGTTCAGCGCCGGGCCGGCCGAGCTGATGCTGCGCTTCGGGGAGTCGGTCTCCTTCGACCGCCGCCTCTGGGCCCAGGACATCCGGGGCTCCAAGGCCCATGCGACCATGCTCGCCGCGGCCGGCATCCTGACCCGGCGGGAGCGCGACGCCATCCTGCGCGGCCTTGACGCCGTGGCCCGGGAGATCGCCGCCGGCAGGTTCAAGTGGAGCCGCGACCTCGAGGACGTGCACATGAACATCGAGAGCGCGCTCACGAAGCGCGTCCCCGCCGCCGCCAAGCTGCACACCGCCCGTTCGCGCAACGACCAGGTCGCCACCGACGTCCGCCTCTGGATCAAGGACCAGTGCGACGCCGCGGACGCGGCCCTGGTCTCGCTGCTCAGGACCTTGGTGAAGCTCGCCGAGGCCAACGCCGACGTGATCCTGCCGGGCTACACGCACCTGCAGCGCGCGCAGCCGGTCTCCGTCGCCCACCACCTGCTCGCCTACGCCGAGATGTTCGGACGTGACCGGCGCCGGATCGCCGCCGTCAAGGACGCCGCCAACTGGTGCCCGCTGGGCTCCGGCGCCATCGCCGGCACGACGCTCCCGATCCGCCGGGAGATGACCGCGAAGCTGCTCGGCTTCGTCGACGCCAAGGGCCGTCCGCGCGTGACCGCCAATTCCATGGACGCCGTCGCCGACCGCGACGCGGCCACGGAGTTCTGCTTCGCCGCCGCGCTCTGCGGCGTCCACCTCTCGCGCCGGGCCGAGGACATGGTCCTCTGGTCCTCCGCTGAGTTCGGCTTCGCGCGCATGCCCGACGAGTTCTCGACGGGTTCG
>JACCDM010139870.1_pt1 | contig 16541 bp, 17 predicted proteins | sample 7445851 | NCBI WGS metagenome assembly JACCDM01 (sample SAMN15323438, study PRJNA562643) | freshwater metagenome | isolation source: river surface water | place: USA:Blue River Watershed | collected 2017-08-16
GCAAATACCTGATTTGCCACAACTTCTGCTTCGTCTGGTGAACCTTCGCCGATGTCGAGCATCGCTTTGTAAATCGCACTACTGACGCGCTCAAGATCGAACGGTACAAGACGTCCATCTCGCTTGCGCACTCCCTTTACCAAAGAATGAATCTTCTTTGACTTGTCTGCACCTGACTGTTTGCCAGCCTCAACCTTTGAAGAAGCCTCTACAGCCTCAACTTTCTTTTTCGACCGCTTTGCCGCCAATGTCTTTTTTGCCATCATAAAAAAGCACTTATAAATTATTAATTATTATGACCTTTGATGGATTCATTTTACATTACTTCCAGACCAATTTGAGAAAAATTTCAACCAATTTTCATACCAAAAAACAAAAAAATCTCGCTGTCGAACGAGATGAAGAAAAAATTGAGACAGAATGAGGTGTTTATGAAGGTTTTATGTAGGAAAAATGAATATTTGAAAAAATTTTATCGTTTTTTGATGGAAATTTGATGAAAAACGAATTTTTTTACCTAGTTTTCCACAAAGGAAACGGTATCGCCAATGCGCACGCCATGTTGTGCAATAAAGCCCGCCTCTGCTTCAAGCACATACAATGCGGGACGGCGTGGCTTAAAAATAAGCGGGTATGATTCTGGTGTTGCACGTGGCTGCATATCTACTACTACACCCTTTGTATCAATCCATAAAATGTCGATCGCAAAATTCATGTCCTTCATCCAGATGCCGTGCGTATCTTCACCAACAAAAGCAAAGAGCATGCCCTGCCCCGGCACGAGCGATGGTCGTCCAGAAAGACCGCGCTGCATTTTTTCCTCAGAGCTGACGATTTCTACAGGCACGTCGACGCCGCGAAAAATTACCGTGGCAGTATTAAATTCATGAGGGTTAATAGAGCCTTTAGAGCGACCCAAATAGAGCCCGAGCATGACGGCAAAAAAGACAATCAGAATAGCCAGTGCGAAAAGCCCGATATGACGAAAAGCATTCTTCATACTGAAATAGTAGCACGGGTACGCCCTACTATGGAGCACTCTGCTATACAAAAACTACTCACGCGATGATCGCCCCACGAGAGCGCTAATACGCTCAGCGGTTGGTGGGTGCGTCATAAACATGCGCTGCAAAAGGCCTGGTCGTTCTTCATGAATCATATCTTCGATGTGTGCCTGGTGACTGCCCATAGCGCCCGATTGATCATGGGTCTCGTGCTGATCATGCATATGGATCACACCCATGTCTGCAAGGCTCGCTTTGCTCTCAAATGGGTTCACAAAATACATGTGCGCTGTTGCCTGGCTCGCGTGCTGGAGCGGCGGATTACCGCGACTGTATCGCTCGATTTTCATGAGCGCAGACGCAAGACCTTCTGGGTAACGAGTAAGGAGTGCGCCGGTAGCATCTGCCAAAAATTCACGCTTACGAGAAATGGCGAGCTGAATGAGCGTTGCTGCAATTGGCGAAAGGAGCGCCAACACAATGCCGACAATAGCGAGCGGATTACCACCGCGGTCGCGCGAGTCGGAACCAGAGGTAAAGTTTGAGCGCAAGAAAAAGTCTGAGAGTGCCGCAACCAATCCAACGAGGACCACCACAACTGTACTAAGCAAAATATCGCGATTACCAATATGCGCCATTTCGTGAGCGATAACACCCTCGAGCTCATTCTTATTGAGAAGCGTGCGCAAGCCGGACGTTACTGCAATTGCTGCGTGCTCTTTGTTACGGCCAGTCGCGAATGCGTTTGGTGCAGGGTCTTGGATTCGGTACACCTTTGGCATAGGCAAGCCGGCAGTAATGGCCAGATTCTCTACCAGATTCCATAGTTCCGGGTCGTCCTTCTTTTCAATTTCATGAGCGCCAGCCATCGAAAGCGCGATCGAATCAGAGAACCAGTAACTCACAATGTTCATGACGAGCGAAAAACCGAGCGCTCCGTAAAAGATGAACGGATTATGGTACACAACACTAAACACATAGCCGAGTGCGCCGATGAGCGCAATAAAGCCGACCAAATAGGCCCATGTCTTTTGAACATTGCTTCGCTGTTGCGTATAAAGTGTTGGCATCTTCGTTAGAACGAAACCGCTACTGGCTGACGAGCCGCTGCATCACTCGCGTCGAGCTGGAAGAATTCCATCTTTGAGAACTTAAACATGCCCGCCAAAATGTTACCAGGGAATGAATCGATGCTCGTGTTGAGATCACGCACCGTACCATTGTAGAAGCGGCGTGATGCCTGAATTTTATTTTCTGTGTCTGACAATTCTGACTGAAGTGCCAAGAAGTTTTGGTTTGCCTTAAGCTCTGGGTAGGCTTCAGCGATTGCAAAAACCGACTTAAGAGCACCTGCCAAGCCTGCTTCTGCCTGAGATTTGTCCCCTACTGACTGTGCATTAAGCGCAGCAGCACGAGCCTTAGTAACATTCTCAAAAGCAGTAGATTCATGAGTTGCATAGCCCTTTACTGACGCCACGAGGTTTGGAATAAGGTCATAACGACGCTTAAGCTGTACGTCGATGTCTGACCATGCCTCTTTACCTTGAGTACTCAAACGGACAAAACCGTTGTACACAGCAACTGCCCACAACGCTAATCCGACCATGACAAGCAATACAATAATGTAAATAGACATATATTTTAGGTTACCCCGTAAGTATAACAGATTCGCTGGGCAAAAAGTAACATTCCCGCCCGTTTCGTGGTCTAGTACATGCCGCCGCCAGCCATGTCTGGAGTCGCCTTTTCTTCCTTTGGCTCGTCGGTAATGGCAACCTCGGTAGTAAGGAGGACCGCTGCTGCAGACGCCGCATGCTGCAAACCGCTGCGCGCAACCTTAACCGGGTCAATAATACCCGCCTTAAGCATGTCTGGTACGAGTGTCATAGTGACTACGTTGTAGCCGGCATTATCTTTTGGATTCTTAATTTTCTCTATGAATGCTGACGCGTCGTCGTGACCTGCATTCTTTACAATTTGACGGAATGGCGCTTCTGCCGCTCGCAAGACAATGTCGTAGCCAACTTCGAACTCCGCATCAAGACCGCCAACGCGCGCATCTGTACTTTGTGCGTGCTGCATGCGTGCATTCTTTTCTGCACGAACTTTTTCTGCAGCCTTCAAAAAGGCGCTGCCACCGCCCGCCACAATTCCCTCTTCGATAGCAGCCTTTGTGGCATTCACGGCATCTTCGATTTTGAGCTTCATGTACTTCATTTCTGTTTCGGTAGCGGCACCAACACGAATAATGGCTACACCGCCTGTTAGTTTTGCCAAGCGCTTTTCGAGATATTCACGCTCGTACACAACTTTGGTGTTCTGGAGCAATGCACGAATTTGAGTTGCTCGCTTTTCAATGTCAGCCTTTTTACCCTTACCGCCCACGATCACCGTTTTTTCTTTTGTCGAAACAACGCGCGCTGCACGACCAAGGAGTGAAACATCAGCCTGATCAAGCTTGAGGCCGAGTTCATCTGAAATTACTTTTGCACCACAGGTTACTGCAATATCCTCGAGCAAATCTTTTTTGCGATCGCCAAAGCCGGGCGCCTTTATGCCAAGCACATGAAAGTTGCCGCGAATTTTGTTGAGTACAAATGTTGCGAGCGCTTCACCTTCAATATCTTCGGCAATGATGACGATTTCTTTGCGACCAGTTTGAGCCAACTTCTCGAGGAGTGGGAGTAGCTCCTTTACTGCAGAAATTTTCTTGTCAGTAATGAGCACCGGAACATCTTTGTATTCAGCCTCCATACGCTCTGCATTTGTGACCATGTACGGCGACAGATAGCCCTTATCGAATTCCATACCCTCAACAACTTCAGACGTAATACCCGTTGATTGAGACTCTTCAACTGTAACCACACCATCTTTGCCTACCTTTTCAATCGTTTCTGCAATAATTCGGCCAATTTCTTCTGATTCAGACGAAATAACAGCCACCTGTCGATACTCATCCTTATTCTTAATCGGCTTTGCAATTTCTTTAAGAGCGGTCACCATGGCGGCAGTTGCCTGTTCGATGCCCATTTTAATACCCATAGCATTTACGCCCATTGTGGTGTGACGCATGCCCTCCTGCACGAGCGCTTGCGTGAGCACAACAGAAGTAGTCGTGCCATCGCCAGCCATGTCATTTGTTTTTGTTGCCACTTCTTTAATAATGTCTGCGCCTAAATTTTCGAAGGCGTCGCTAAGCGTGATCTCTTTCGCAATTGATACACCGTCATTGGTAATGGTCGGACCACCAAAGCTCTTCTGGAGTACTACATTGCGGCCACGCGGACCCATCGTAATGCGTACGGCATTTGCCACCGCATCTACACCTGCCTTTAATTTTTTGCGTGCATCTTCGTGATAGAGAATGTTCTTTGCCATATAAAAGTATACGTATTAGATATGAATAAATCTTAAACTGCGTCTAAAAAAGTGCTTGGAAGTTGCTCGAGAATTACTTTAGAATCGCCGAAATATGCTCTTCGTTCAGAATGCTGTAGTTTTGGCCATCGATTGTGACTTCGTCTGCGAGGTGTGCGGCGAACACAACCACATCGCCAACAGCGACGGTCATTGCAATGCGCGTGCCGTTCTCGCTCACACGACCAGGACCAACAGCAATAACTTCTCCGCGACCACTTTGTGACGCGTGTTGCTCGGGCAAAATAAAGCCAGATGGGCTTTGAGTTTCTTTTTTAGCTTCGAGAGGGCGAATAACGACTCGATTATACAAAGGCATGAGAGAAACGTTCTTTTGTGCAGCCTTCTGCGAAGCGGTTGCAGCTGATTGTTTTTTCATAGAATACAAAACATACGTTACCTAACCTAATAAATCATGTCGCGGCCAACGCGCGAAAGTGCAGTGCTCGTACACTGTATCACCTTCAGCGCCATTCGGTGCGGCAAAATTATAATTCACAGCGAAAAGTACTGTCAACGCCCGGCGCATGCATTTCTGAAATACCAACAAATTCTGCCATTTTTTTACAAAGCATCGTAATTGATTCTCGCCGAGCGAGGGCATGATCTTCATCATCAAAAAAGACGAGGTGAGAATTTACATTATTTTGTTCAAAGAATTGCTGTGCATTCACACTCTGGCGCACAGGCACGGTAGCATCATTCCTAGAATGCATGAGGAGAATTGGGTCTTCGTGCGTAAGACGCTGCACACGGTCAAACACCGAAGCCATCTGGTATGCTGCGCGCGTTTTACTTACATTCGGTGTGCCGCCAAAATGCACAAGGAATGGCGAGTCAATTTCGGCCATGAGTGTTCCCCAATCAGAAACGCCATTAATTGAAATCGCACCTGCATACTGCTTTGGGTATGCAACCAAGCTACGCAGCGCTAAATAGCCGCCATAGCTATTGCCGACGACATAGATATTCTTGTACGAATACGAACGTGCCATGGTTTTGAGCACATCCTGCAAAAAAGCGACGTCAGCATCACCCACATGCCCCTGCACAGCATTTGCATACTTTGTACCAAAACCAAAACTGCCGGGATAATTTACCTTTGCCACAAGCGCACCGCCTCGAGCCATTTCGGCGAGTAACCAGTCGTACGGTGCGTACCCCTTATATGGGTTAAAGCCCGGGACCGTCATGCGGAATGGGCCGCCGTGCAACCACACAATGAGCGGGCGCTCTTTATTTATCTTTGTCGCACCTGCTGCTGCCGATTCCATTACATAGACTTGAGTTTTACTTGAGAGTGAGCCAACAGAAAACTGAGATGTTTTAAGCCCGTTAAAAAGCGACCCTTGGCCTCGCGTAAAAGAAACGAGTCCAGCAGACGGCGTAATAATGTCTGCAGCTTTTTTAGTAGCGAGCGAATACCCAGCAAACACAGAACCGTACTCTGTCTGGCGTGCGTACACCACCGAGCCAGCGAATAATCGTAGCGACATTGCGTACGAAACATCATTCTCCACAAGGGTGAGCTTCTCTGTTTTAAGTGAGTACTGATATAGATCAAAGCGCGCTGCCACGGTGCGATTCGCCGTAAAGAACAGTGTGTCGTTATCGGTCACGATAAAATCTGCCACCGTATAACCTTTTGTTGAGAGCCGCTTGCCCGTCAGTGCAACCTTACCTTTGGTAGCGAGCGCCTGAAGCGAAACCGTATAAAGCATAGGCGAACCATCACGATCGTCCATATAGATGAGGGTTTTACCGTCTGGAGTAAACGCGAACAGGCGCACCGCTTCCTGGAGCAAATCCCAACTCTTTACCGGAGCCGACCGCTCGTACCGAACTTTGCGTACAGTGTCGTACACGCCAAAAATACGCTTCCCTTTATTATCATTTTGTGAACCGTAGTACGCAACAAAGTGCCCGTCCGGAGAAGCCTTCTTCTGGGTGATGACTGTCGGGGTTACTGGGCGTGGGCTTGGCGTAGCCGACGATAACGTTTGCCCGCCAGCTTGCACACGCGCAGCAGCATCAGCAGCAAGACGCGCTTCCCGTTCAAGAATCGGCGTACTCGTCGCTCCTATATAGGTACAACCTATAGTGCCTGTGCTAGCACCAGAACCCGCAATAGCAGGCGCAGCTTTACACGACATATACCGCTCTTCTTCTATGCCCGCCCACTTTACAATGAGCTCGTTGGGGTATTCGCGAAATATACTGGTATACCAGTATGGACTGGCCGCCTGCACCTTACTAGGCAGATAAAGCCCAAGTGCCGCAGCAAGTACACATAAAACGAGAAGTCGACTTGGTAGCCGTTTGCCCAAAAAATGTTGTGCCATTGAGAACCATTTCACCCATCAATTATACCCTGTTTGCATTCATATACCCCCTATGGTAGGATGTCCGAGTAATGGATACTCTCAAGACAGCACTACCGTACATACAGATTATCTTGTCCGCCCTCCTTATCGTGGCTATTTTGCTTCAGCAGCAAAGCTCTGGTTTAGGTGGTGCTTTTGGCGAAGGTAATAACTTTGGCAGTGGTTTTCATACCCGCCGCGGTTTTGAGAGCGTGCTTTTTAACGGCACTATTCTTTTGGCAATCCTCTTCGGTCTCTCTGCACTTCTTGCCCTCAAAGTTTAAGGTTGCCCCATAAGAGGTATCCATGCGTTGCGCTAAAACCGCACCAATCGCACTAAAACTCATTAATTAACATTTGTGAAAGAACAACTCATTGCACTTTTTGAGAAGCATTTCTTCATACCTGGCCACTCACACGTCGAATCATCATTGAAGTCATTCTCACTCACTGAGCGTATTTTCTTCTTTGTATTTGCAGCTATTTTGACCATTTCTGCCCTTGGATTGGTCTGGAAGCTTAATGCTCAATTCCTCGTTGCAGTACCTTCACACGACGGCTCTCTTACAGAGGGTGTTCTTGGTTCTGCCTATTTTATCAATCCTCTTTTCGCGACCTCAGACGTCGAAAAGGACCTCACGACACTCATTTACTCAAGCCTCCTCAAAACAAGTCCAGACGGCAGCTTACAAAACGACTTAGCTGACCAAGTCTCAGTTTCAGAAGACGGTCGCGTATATACCGCCACTCTCAAGCCAAATACTTTTTTCCATGACGGCTCACCGCTCACTACTGATGACATCGAATTTACAATCAAAAAAGCTATTGACCCAGGCCTCAAGAGCCCGCGCCGTGCAAACTGGGAAGGCGTTCTCGTCGAAAAAATTGACGCTAAGACAATTCGCTTTACGCTCCACGACCCGTACGCAGCGTTTCTCGAAAATTTGACCATAGGAATTTTGCCGAAGCATATTTGGAATTCTATTGTTGAACCAGAACAGTTCAAATTGAGCAAGTACAATACTCAGCCAATTGGAAGTGGTCCGTACTCAATCAAAAAAGTGTTGCGCAACAAAGACAACAGCTTGATCGGCTACGAGCTTGAATCATCACCAAACTACAGCGCTGGCGAAGCATACCTCCAAACGCTCACTATTATGTTCTACCAGAGCGAAGAAGAAATGCTCGCGGCTTTTGCTGCGGGTGATATTGAAAGCATTCACTCTGTCTCTGCCGAGGAGTTAAGTCATATTAAGCGCGATGGAACACAGACCATTCACGCTCCGCTCCCGCGTATCTTTGGAGTATTTTTTAATCAAACGAACGCGCCTGTCTTTGCGAATACAGAAGTAAAAACTGCTCTCGCCATGGTGACAGACCGCGAACAAATCGTTCAGAGCGTGTTCTCTGGCTATGCTCAACCTATTTATGAGCCACTCCCTTTTTCTATCGTAGGACTCAGTAAAGAAAACACCCGCTATCCAGCAACCACTTCTGCGATCGCAACAACAAACACTGCCTCGAGCACACGCGAACAAACAGTCTTCCAGGCTCGCGAGCTCCTCAGGAAAAACGGATGGAAGCCAAACTCGCAGGGCATTATGGAGAAAACGGTAAAGAAAGAAACGTACACACTCCAGTTCACCGTATCGACATCGAATGCACCGGACCTTGTCAAAACAGCAGAGCTCATCAAAAAACAGTGGGAAGAAATCGGAGCAAAAGTTGAAACCAAGTATTACGAGTTAGCCGACCTCAACCAGCTCGTCATTAAGCCCCGCAAGTATGACGCCTTGCTCTTTGGAGAAATTATCGGACGTGACCTCGACCTCTTCGCCTTCTGGCACTCATCACAGCGCAACGACCCAGGCCTCAACATTGCCCTTTACACCAGCAACAAAGCGGACAAGATGCTCGAAGCAGCTCGTACCGCTACTAACCAAGAAGAACGCCTTAAGCAATTTAAACTCTTTAACGAAGAGGTAACCAAAGATGTGCCGGCAATCTTCTTGTATGCTCCCGAGTTCATCTACATTCTCCCGGACACGATTCAGAACTTCAACTTAAACGCTATGAGCTCACCTTCTGACAGATTCTCAAACGTACATAAATGGTATACCACCACAGAAAACGTATGGAATATCCCAGCATTTACCAAAGACCGCGTTGACCAAAACAATAATCAATAACAGAACAATTCTTTATGGAAAATTCACAACAACCAACAGGACAGAGCGCTCCGAGCGCACCAGCAAGTACTGGAGCAGGTCATTCACACGCCCACACTTCATCTGCACATAGCCATGCCGGCGGACCTCGTCGTTCTTTTGGTCAACGCGGTGGTGGTCGCGGCGGTTTTCGTAGCCACGGTGGCGGTGGTCATGGCGGTCATGGTGGCCGCTCAGGCTCATCATCAGGCGGCTCTGGCTCAGGCACACGCTCAAGTCGTGTACGTGACCGCGGTATGACGTCACGCGAACCCCGCCTCTTTACTTCAAAGCTTGCTGCACGCAAGGACGAAGATTCAGTAGCAATTCCACCCCTCGCACCAGGCGACATTCGCATCATCCCAATTGGTGGTGTAGAACAAATCGGTCAGAACATGACCATGATCGAGTACGGTGATGACATTGTCGTCATCGACGCTGGTTTCCAATTCAAAGAGGATTTTACTCCGGGCATCGACTATATTTTGCCAAATACTAAATACCTCGAGGAGCGAAAGCACAAAGTAAAGGCTATCATTATTACTCACGGTCACTTGGACCACATTGGTGGTATTCCGTACGTTATGGAGCGCATTGGTAACCCACCTATGTATTCCCGCAACTTGACCACCATCATGATCAAGAAGCGACAGGAAGAGTTCCCGCATCTCGCCCCTATCGATTACAAGATTGTCGAAAAAGACGAAGTTGTTACCGTTGGCGCATTCCGTATTAAATTCTTCTCAGTAACCCACACCATTCCAGACTCTATGGGTGTTATTGTTGAAACTCCACACGGCAGCATTGTTCACACAGGTGACTTGAAGGTTGACCATATCGACGGCGTTCCTACCGAAGCAGAACAGAACGAGTACAAGAAATTCGAAAAGGAAAAGGTACTCTTCTTGATGATGGACTCAACCAACGTTGAATTGCCAGGCTTCTCTACTCCAGAGCGCGTTGTTCACAAGAACATTGAAGAGATCATTCGCAATGCAAAGGGCCGACTTATCGTTGCCCTCTTTGCCTCATTGCTCGAGCGTATGATGAAAATCATCGAAATCGCCGAAGCTCACAACAAAAAAGTTGTTATCGACGGCCGCAGCATGAAAAACAACATTGAGATTGTGAAAAATCTTGGTTTGTTAAAGGCCAAGAAGGAGACGATCATTTCAATTGATGAAATGGAAAATTATCCACCGGACCGCATTATTGCCCTCGTAACCGGTGCTCAGGGTGACGAATTCACAGCCCTCATGCGTATGGCCATGAAGGATCATAAGTACTTTAAGATTTCTTCACGCGACACCATTCTCCTTTCATCATCCGTGGTGCCAGGTAACGAACGTAACGTGCAAAAGTTGAAGGACAATCTTTCTCGCCAGGGTGCAAAGATTATTCACTACCGTACTGCAGACGTTCACGCATCTGGTCACGCGAACCGTGAAGAAAGTTCATGGATTCAGCGCCAGATCAAGCCTCGCTTCTTTATGCCAGTTCACGGTTACCACTACATGCTCCGCGTTCACGCAGACATTGCCCTTTCTCTTGGTATGAGCGAAGACCAAATCATCGTCCCGGACAACGGCAGTGTTATTGAAATTCGCGAGAACGGCACCAAGCTTGTACGTCTTCGAGAAAAGGCGCCTTCAAGTATTGTTATGGTTGACGGTTTTGCTGTTGGCGAAATCCAGGAAGTAGTTATACGCGATCGTCAGATGCTTTCACAGGATGGTATGTTTGTGATTGTTGCGATCGTTAATGCTTCTACCGGTAAGCTCAAGAAGTCACCTGACCTCATTTCTCGTGGCTTCGTGTATTTGCGCGAATCTCAGGATTTGCTCCACGACGCACGCTTCATCATTAAGAAGACGATTGAGGAATCAGCCGCTGGCCAGAACCCAATCAACTTCGATTTCGTGAAGAACAACGTGACTGACGCAATCAGCAAGTACCTCTTCCAGAAGACTGCAAAGCGCCCTATCGTTATCCCAGTTATTTTGGGGATATAACGGACGAAACGAACGCCATCCTAGCGTATAATAGGAGGATGGAATTAGAACAACAAAAGCCGCACGTACAGGACCCTCGAGCGCACAAGCGTTTCGTCATGTACATTACGGCTTTTTTGTTTGCCTTGTCTGCTAACCTGCCCTTTTACGTTAACTCATCATTTCTGAGCCAATTCTTGAGTGAATCTTCAGTGGGCTTGGTGTATGCGCTTTCGTCAGCAGTAGCTATTCTCGTATTCTTTATTACCCCCGGCCTCCTAGAACGCTTTGGTAATTTCCGACTCACCCTGGCTATTTTTTGCGTGCAATTGTTGGCGCTTATTGGCCTTGGTGCATTCTCGAGCGGCTACTTTATTATCCCGCTCTTCGTCTTGAGCTTTGTTTCGGTGGCCATCCTCAACTTTAACTTAGACATCTTCGTCGAGCACACTACCGACACCGAACACATGGGTCGCGTGCGCGGCATCTTTCTTACTTCAGCAAACCTCGCCTGGATCGTTGCACCACTTCTCTCAAGCTTTATTTTGACCGATAACGATTACTGGAAGCTCTACCTAGCCGGCGCAACACTCACCATCCCAACTATTCTCCTTATTGCCACCAACCTTGGTGAGCACGAAGACGGCCTCTACCATCGCGCACCGCTTTTTGAAACATTGCGCAAAATCGCCGGAAATAAAAACATCTTTGGCAGCTTTGCCGTGAACTTTACGTTGCAAATGTTCTATGCCTGGATGGTAATTTATATGCCAATTTACCTCCACTCACATGTCGGCTTTACGTGGGACGAGATCGGCGTCATGTTCAGTATCATGCTCTTGCCATTTGTAATTACCGAAGCGCCGCTTGGCAAGCTCGCAGACAAGCGCTGGGGCGAAAAAGAAATGATGGCCATTGGCTTTATCATTGTCGCACTCACCACGGGCGTAATTTCATTCGTCACCTCAAGCAGCATCTTGCTCTGGACAAGTATTCTCCTCTTCACCCGTATTGGTGCAAGTATTGTTGAGATTATGACCGAAACCTACTTCTTCAAGAAAATCGACGGCGAAGACATTAACGTCATGAGTATTTACCGTACCATGCGCCCTACCGCTTATATTATTGGCCCAGTCATTGCCACCATCCTATTGTCAGTGGTTGGCGTCGACATTCAGTATTTGTTCGCCATCCTCGGCTTGATTATGTTTGTCGGCCTCCGCTACAGTTTAACGCTTGAGGATACTCGCTAGGTGCGCGCGCACTTGGTCTACATCAGAATCTTTGAGAATAACGCCGTCAATATCTAATGTTGGCGCTTTTGTTTGGCCAGATTTTGCTACCATTTCTTTGAAATATGCCTCATTCGAAAGCACTTCACGCTCTTCAAACGGGATATGCTCGCGCTGTAAATAGTCGATAACGTCGTTGCACCATGGGCAGCCGCGCTTTGTGTACAAAATAATATTCATAGATGTTAGGGATTATAGAGGCTTTTACAATTTCACTACCACGATACACATGAAGAGTGGGATTTCTTTACGGGATTTGTCTTCTGCCTGCTTGCGTGGACCAGGTTCACTTACGCGGTGCGACACCCATTCTTCGAGGCGTAAAATCGCCAGGCCAGCTTTTTCGAAGGCTTTTGCGTATGCCTGTAGCGGACGGTGGAATGAGAGCGTATGCTGTCCACTCGCACCTTTACCAGGCTCCATGTTAATAGCTGCACGACTTTCGCTTAAGTATTCGTCAACGCGGCGGAATTGTTGGTGATGTTGCTCGTCAAATTGCCACGATGTCTTTTGCGGAATGCGGAATGACGGATGATTGAGCACAATGCAGAGCTGGCCGCGCGGCGTAAGGACACGGGCACATTCTTTGAGCGCCGCTTGATACTCCTGAATATTTTGCAGGGCTAGGATAATGGTCGCTTTGTTGAATTCTTCAGCACCAAAGCGCGACAAATCTGCCGCAGAACCAACTTCGTATGTGATTTCTACTGGAGATTGTTTGCGCGCGAGTGCGATTAAATCTGGACCGAGGTCGATGCCGGTAACGGTGGCGCCAGCTTTTTGAAAGGCACGACTAAAGTAGCCCTGGCCACAGGCAATGTCCAAAATCGCATCACCCTGCTGCGGCGCAACCAGACGCAACACATTCGGCAACACCACCTTTGCATGGTAGGTATCGTCACCCGCGAGGTGCTCGTTGTACCACTCTGCAACTTTTGTCCATGAAGTGTCTGCCATGTGAACGCCTCTTAGTGATAATTACTTAGCTTTTGTACTTTCGGCAAGATCTGCGACTACATCGTCCCAATGAGCCTTAATACGCTCGGTGAGTGCGGTGAGCTCTTCACGGTCTACATGAGGAAGGTCGTGATAGCGCTTGCTTACAGCGTCGACAATTGAATGATAGGACTCCTTGCTTACTTCTTGGAGTGATGAAACCTGCTCAAGAACTTCTGCCTTGAGTTTAAACACCCATGCCTTAACCTGCTTGCGGTGTTTATATGCATCGTGAGAACCGTAAAGGTAATACCAACCAGCTACAGCAGTAAACGCTGTAAGAGCTAAACCTGCAAAAACGCCTGTATGGCCATGACTGTGGGCGTTGTTATGAGCCCCGTGATGTCCATTCCCTGAGTGACTCGAGTGATTGTTGTGTGAGGTTGTCATAGGCTAAGTATACCATTTCTGTATGAAGAAAAGGTAAAGATTCCCTGAAAAATCCCTGTGTGCAAAATGCATTTAGTGGATTATCATTTTAGATGTCACCCCTATACTACGGGCATAACCTTAACAATATGCGAATCCTTATCATCGAAGACGACATCGATTTACGCGAGAGTGTCCGTATGAGCTTAGAAGCTGCCGGTTATGCGGTAGATGCCACAAGCGATGGTGAACGTGGCTCCTACATGGCCCGCACAACGCCGTACGATATTATCATTCTCGACAAAAACCTACCCAAAAAGAACGGCGACGATATTTGTACCGAATTGCGCGAGTCTGGCAGCAATGCATTTATCTTGATGGTTTCGATTCACGGCAATACACGCGACCGCGTCATTATGCTCGAGCGCGGTGTCGACGACTACATAAGCAAACCTTTTTCTTTCGAAGAACTCCACGCGCGCGTGCATGCCCTCCTCCGTCGTCCACAAGAACTCAAACCCGACACCTTACACATAGACACCCTCGAACTAAACCGTGTGCGAGGCGTTGCAGCGCGCAACGAACAGCGCCTTCACCTCACACGTAAAGAATTTTCCCTCCTCGAGTACCTCATGCTTAATAAAGGCAAAATTTTATCGCGCGGCATGATCATGGAACACGTATGGAATAGCACCACCGACCCATTTTCTAACACGATTGAGTCGCACATTATGAATTTACGTAGGAAAATTGAGCGGGGCCGGCAATCCAGACTCATTTTCAACGTGCCCGGGCGCGGTTACAAAATTGATACTGAGAAGTAGCGCACGAGCCACAGCAAGCACGAGTGGATTACTGGATTTGCACTCGCTTTTCCCGTGATACTATTAGCCTGTTATGGATTGGATTATTACATTCAAACTATTTGGCTTTATTGATGTCAAAACGCTCCTTGTGATTGCGCATGTTTTTGGTGTAGTTGTAGGAGGTGGCGCAGCTTTGGTCGGCGACGGCGTCTTTTTAGCTAGTGCTCGCGACGGCAGACTCAGTAAAACAGAATTAAAATTTATCCGCCTCACAAGCGCCATGGTATGGACCGGGCTCCTCTTAATCACCATTACCGGCCTAGGTATTTTTGCCCTCGATGTTGAAAAGTATTCAGCTTCTGCAAAATTCCTGGCTAAAATGACCATTGTCGGTGTACTCATCGCAAACGGTATCCTCTTTCACCTTTCGCACATACCGCGCATGCTCCGCCATACAGGTGAATTCTTTACCTCGTCCGACGAATTTATGCGTAAGCGTTCAATTATGCTCGCGAGTGGCGCTGTGTCTGGTTCATCATGGATTTCGGCCTTCATCCTTGGCTCACTCCACAAAGTTCCCTATTCGTATGGCGTTATTATGGCGAGCTACTTAGTCATTGTGGCGGTGGCACTTGTGGTGAGTTTTGCCAGCGGTTCGCGCCTCATCCCTAAAAAGTAGCCTGGATTGCGCAAATAGCGTATAATAGAGGCCATTATTACTTATAGATTGAGAAATATGCACATGTTAAAGTCGCTTCCACGTAAACCAATTGCCTTGCTCATTATCCGCGTAGTTGTTGGTATTGTCTTCTTGGCACACGGTATTCAGAAATTACAAGGCATTGAAAACGTTGCTGGCTTCTTCGGCATGATTCACATCCCTGCTCCTCACTTTATGGCATGGGTTGTAGCCCTTGTTGAAACATTTGGCGGTCTCGCTTTGATCATTGGTGCTGGCACATGGATTGCTGCTTCACTCCTCGCTTTTGTGATGGTTGTTGCGATGCTTACCGCTAAGCTCCACGCACCATTCCTCGGCGGCTGGGAATTTGATGCAACCTTGTTTGCAACCCTCGTTGGCGTAGCACTCATGGGCGCTGGTCGTTACTCTGTAGATGCAAAAATGTGTGGTTCAGGTTCATGCGGTTGCCATCACTGCAGTGGTGCTTCATGCCAGTCTGGCTGCTCATGCCCTGCTCCAGAAGCAAAAAAGTAGTCTCTCATAGGTTTTACAGACAGAAGAAAACAGCGGTTTCGGCCGCTGTTTTTGTTGCGCTATGAATGTGAATGCAGCGCGAGCATTATGATGATGCGGCAGCTTTAGACGGCCGCTCAACATTGATTCGAACGAGACCACATGCCTGCATGAGGCGAATGAACCAGTATGTCGTGTCTGTGTACCTGGCCAGGTTACCTTCGCCTTGTTGGACATAGCGAGGATTTTTGTGATGGTCATCGTGCGGCCACTCAGGAGTAAACGGAATGAGGATGTAGCAACGACGAGCTTCGCATCCTGCATCTTCCGGCTTAGGTCCGACCATGTGAGCCAACGAGTTTACTGCCGATGTAAGGTGGAAGAGTATTGCCGTACTCATGAAGAACCCTACCACGAGCATCTGCGAGGCATTAGTACCTAGCTCCGGACCGTAGGCCCATCCAATCCACGTGCAGAGCACCGCAAGGCACACTGCAGGGATAACGTGCGCATACCCACGCTCTGACCATGCCAAGCTCGGGAACTCTTCTTTGAGCTTACTCAGCCTGTCTGGTGGTACAACGTTGTACTTATCACACAGAATCCACCCAATGTGTGCCCACCAGAAACCCCGGTCTTTCGGCGAGTGTACATCATCCGGAGTGTCTGCATCTTGATGATGTGTCCGATGCCACCACAGCCACCACAGCGGGCTCCGTTGAACTGATGTCATTGCGGCACAACCAAAGAGAAATTCGAGCGCCGCACGAGAGAAAGTTCCTTCCTCGGCAAGAATTCGAAAGCTCTTGTGCGAAAAGTACCTATGGTAAAAGGCGGTAATGGCAAGCATTCGCCCGAAACATAAGACAAGAGCGGCAATAACCGCCGCCGTACTAAATCC
>JACCDM011725830.1_pt1 | contig 16540 bp, 15 predicted proteins | sample 7445851 | NCBI WGS metagenome assembly JACCDM01 (sample SAMN15323438, study PRJNA562643) | freshwater metagenome | isolation source: river surface water | place: USA:Blue River Watershed | collected 2017-08-16
CTTCTTGATGACCACTGAAAATGGCGCCACTCGCGTTCCCAATTTCGCACTGCCCCCCTGCTTTCACAACGATGGCAACTACATCATCAGCTTGGGCAACCTGACCCGCTGGTTGGGTGAGCAAGCCGAAGCCTTGGGCGTTGAAATCTTCCCAGGCTTCACGGCCGCAGAAGTGCTGTACAACGAAGATGGCTCGGTCAAAGGCGTGGCCACGGGCAACATGGGCATTGGCAAAGACGGCGAGCCCACCGACAACTTCCAACTGGGCATGGAACTGCACGCCAAGTACACCGTGTTTGCCGAAGGCGCACGCGGCCACTTGGGCAAGCAAGTCATTGCCAAGTACAAATTGGACGACGGCAAAGATCCACAAAGCTACGGCATTGGCATCAAAGAGCTCTGGGAAATTGACCCTGCGCGTCACAAAGCTGGTTTGGCCTTGCACAGCGCGGGCTGGCCGCTTGACGAAAACACCTATGGCGGTTCTTTCCTGTATCACATGGAAGACAACAAAGTGGTGGTCGGCTTTGTGGTGGGCTTGGATTACACCAACCCCTGGCTCAGCCCCTTCGAAGAATTCCAGCGCTTCAAAACACACCCCAACATTCGTTGGTACTTTGAAGGCGACGAAGCCAAGGGCATTGCGCCCGCCAAACGCATTTCTTATGGCGCACGTGCCATCACGGCCGGTGGTTTGTTGTCACTGCCCAAAACCGTCTTCCCAGGCGGCGCTTTGGTGGGTTGCGATGCCGGTTACCTCAACGCCAGCCGCATCAAGGGCAGCCACGCCGCGATCAAAACAGGCATGTTGGCCGCCGAAGCCGCGTACGACGCTTTGCAAGCTGGCCGCTCACACGACGAACTCAGCGCTTATCCAGAAGCTTTTGAAAACAGCTGGTTGCACACCGAGCTGAACAAGGCCCGCAACTTCAAGCAGTGGTTCAAAAAAGGCCGCACCGTGGGTACGCTCATGACAGGTATCGAACAGTTCGTGCTGCGTGGCCACGTGCCTTGGACGATTCGCCGTGCTGCGGCCGATCACACTTACCTCAAGCCTGCGGCCGAATGCCAACCCATTCAGTATCCCAAGCCCGATGGCAAGCTGACGTTTGATCGTCTGTCGAGTGTGTTCATCAGCAACACCAACCACGAAGAAAATCAACCGGCTCACCTCACCTTGAAGGATGCTAGCGTGCCAGTGGGCATCAACCTGGCAAGATACGCTGGCCCTGAGTCACGTTATTGCCCTGCAGGGGTCTACGAATACGTGAAAAACGAAGACCAATCCGATCGCCTGCAAATCAATGCGCAAAATTGCGTGCATTGCAAAACTTGCGACATCAAGGATCCCACCCAAAACATCGTCTGGGTCACACCAGAAGGCGGCGGCGGGCCCAACTATTCAGGCATGTAAAAAGTGCTGGCGGGGCTTTTTGACCCGCCAGACCTGTTTATAATTTCAATCGTCAGGAGAGCGCAGCCCCTCACCGGGTTGCCACCGAAGGCGCAGGAAACGTCAAAATTTCTGAACGCTCAGGTACCCAGGACTGACAAACGTTAAAAGCATTTTTTTAACGCATCCTCACTGGAGAGAGAGGGCGGACCATCCGGTCGAACCCTCCACCGAAGGCGCAACCCGCAGTGGGTCTTTCAGACGAAGGGCCCAACCGGCGAATCGCTCAGGTAAAGCGGACAGCGAGGGCAACCCATGATTTCGGTCATGGCTTTACATTGCCCTTGGAGAGATCAATTGTCTGCTGATACCGTTTTGCTCAACACCCCTCTCAATGCATTGCACATAGAGCTTGGCGCTCGCATGGTGCCCTTTGCCGGCTACAGCATGCCTGTGCAATATCCCATGGGTTTGATGGCAGAGCACCACCACACCCGCGCTGAAGCAGGTTTGTTTGATGTCTCGCACATGGGCCAACTGCGCTTGGTGGGACCTGATGCGGCCGCAGCATTTGAATCCCTGATGCCTGTCGATGTGATCGACTTGCCCGTTGGCAAACAGCGCTACGGCTTGTTGCTCACCGACGAAGGCACCATCATCGATGACTTGATGTTTGTGAACCGTGGCACCGACATTTTTGTCATTGTCAACGGCGCTTGCAAAGTCAATGACATGGCGCACATTCAAGCGCGTATTGGCTCGCGTTGCCAAGTCATTCCCATGCCAGAGCGTGCGCTGTTGGCTCTTCAAGGCCCTAAAGCTGTGACGGCTTTATCGCGCCTCGTGTCTGGTGTCGACAAGTTGGTCTTCATGACCGGCGGTGCGTTCAACTGGCAAGGTGCCGACTTGTTCATCACACGCTCTGGATATACCGGCGAAGATGGCTTTGAAATCTCAGTGCACAACGATCATGTGGAAGCGTTTGCGCGCGCCTTGTTGGCACAGGCAGAAGTCAAGCCCATTGGTTTGGGCGCACGCAATTCCTTGCGACTGGAAGCTGGCTTGTGTTTGTATGGCAACGACATTGATACCACCACCACCCCTATTGAAGCCGGCTTGAACTGGGCTCTTCAAAAGGTTCGCCGCACAGGGGGCGCTCGAGCTGGCGGGTTTCCTGGCGCTCACATTGTGTTGGGTCAGCTCGATGGCACGCAGCCTTTGAAGCGCAAACGTGTGGGCCTCATTGCACAAGAACGTGTGCCCGTGCGCGAGCATGTCGAATTACAGAATACACAAGGCGACAAAATTGGCGAGGTGTCGAGTGGCTTGTTAGGCCCTACCGCCAATGTGCCTGTGGCCATGGGCTATGTCGATGCCTCTAGCGCGGCGCTGGGCACTGTAGTCAACGCCATGGTGCGCGGCAAGGCCGTACCCATGACGGTCAGTGCTATGCCTTTTGTGCCCAATCGTTATTACCGTGGATAAAAGTCACACAAGCTGTGTCAGCTGAACCCAAAAACAATTGTGATCTGACCCCAATTAATTAACCCTATCAACAGGAGATAAAAATGAGTTTGAAGTACACCGAAGAACATGAATGGATTTTGGTCGATGGCGACATCGCCACTGTGGGCATTACGCACCACGCACAAGATGCGTTGGGTGATGTGGTGTTTGTGGAGTTGCCCGAAGTCGGTAGCAGCTTTGAACAAAAGGCTGTGGCGGGTGTGGTGGAGTCTGTGAAGGCGGCTGCCGATGTTTACATGCCTGTGAGTGGTGAAATTACTGAAGTGAATGAAGCCCTGCGTGGCGATCCTTCATTGGCCAACAGCGACCCCCTGGGTGCTGGTTGGTTCTTCAAAGTGAAGTTGTCTGATGCATCGCAAGTGAATGCTTTGTTGGACGAAACCGCTTACACCGCTTTTGCTGCTTCAAATTGAAATCATCTCAGTGAAATCACCTTCGTGAAATTACCTGAATGAATTCACTTCGCTGAAATCTTTTTTGCATTTTTTGTTTTGTTAGTCGAACTTTAAGTTTGAAGGCCCCACCATGTTGATGTCATCTGCTGCCCCCTTAAGCCAACTCGAAAACGAGAGCGAGTTCATTGCACGCCACATTGGCATCAGTGAGGCCGATGAAAAACACATGTTGTCGGTCATTGGCGAGGCTTCTCGCCGTGCGCTGATTGACAGCATCGTGCCCGCCTCCATTGCGCGCAGTCAGGCCATGAAGTTGCCAGCCCCCATCACCGAGGCCAGTGCATTGGCAGAGCTCAAAGCCATGGCGCAACAAAACAAAATTCTCAAAAGTTTCATTGGTCAGGGCTATTACGGCAACCACACACCTGGTGTGATCCTTCGCAACATTTTGGAAAACCCAGCTTGGTACACCGCCTACACGCCCTACCAAGCAGAAATTAGCCAAGGCCGCATGGAAGCGTTGGTCAACTTCCAAACCATGGTGTGCGACTTGACCGCTATGCCCATTGCCAACGCCTCCATGTTGGACGAAGCCACGGCTGCCGCCGAAGCCATGACCTTGGCCAAGCGCTCCGTCAAATCCAAAAGCAACAACATCATTGTGGCCGGCGATTGCCATCCACAAACCATTGAAGTCATTCAAACACGCGCAGCCCCTTTGGGCTTGAACGTTTTGGTGGGCTTTGCCCCCGAATTGATGAAACAGCATGACTACTTTGCAGTGGTCGCTCAGTACCCCTCCACTGCGGGCATGGTGCATGATTTGAAAGAGGTGATTGCGCAGGCGCACTCAGTTCAAGCAGCCTTCATTGTTGCCGCCGATTTGTTGGCCCTGACATTGGTCACGCCTCCTGGCGAGTTGGACGCCGACATTGTGGTGGGCACCACGCAACGCTTTGGCATGCCCATGGGCGCCGGTGGACCTCACGCGGCTTATTTAGCTTGCCGCGATGACTTCAAGCGCTCCATGCCTGGCCGTTTGGTGGGCGTGAGTGTGGATGTTCATGGCAACCCGGCCTACCGTTTGGCCTTGCAAACGCGCGAACAACACATTCGCCGCGAAAAAGCCACCTCTAATATTTGCACAGCGCAGGTCTTGCCTGCGGTGGTGGCCAGCATGTATGCGGTCTACCACGGACCTGTGGGTTTGAAGCGCATTGCACAGCGTGTGGCCAGCTTCACGGCCATCTTGGCTGAAGGCTTAGAGCAACTGGGTTGCAAACTGGCACACAAATCGGCCTTTGATACTTTGCAAGTGATCACTGGTGCACGCACCGATGCCGTGATCCAAAAGGCATTGCTGAAAGGCATGAACCTGCGCAAATTAAACGCTGACAGCATTGCTGTGTCCTTAGACGAAACCACCTCTCGCGACGACATTGAATCCCTGTGGTCCAGCTTTGCCGAAGGTGGCCAAGCCCTGCCCGATTGGGCACCGTTTGAAAAAGGCCGCGACAGCCTCATCCCCACGGGCCTGCGTCGTACCAGCGCTTACCTCACACACCCGGTGTTCAATCGCTACCACTCCGAAACCGGCATGCTGCGTTACATCCGCCAACTGAGCGATAAAGATTTGGCGCTCGATCGCAGCATGATTCCGCTAGGCTCTTGCACCATGAAGCTCAACGCCACCAGCGAGATGATTCCCATCACCTGGCCCGAGTTTGCCAATGTGCACCCCTTCGCGCCCGCCGATCAACTCAAAGGCTATGCCTTGCTAGATGCCCAACTGCGTGAATGGTTGTGCCAAGCCACAGGCTATGCCGGCATCAGCTTGCAACCCAATGCGGGCTCGCAAGGTGAATACGCCGGTCTGTTGGTGATCAAAGCTTTCCACGAAGCCAAAGGCCAAGGCCATCGCAACATTTGCTTGATTCCCTCCAGTGCTCACGGCACCAACCCTGCCAGCGCGCAAATGGCTGGCATGCAAGTGGTGGTGACAGCTTGCGACGCGCAAGGCAACGTTGACATGGCGGATCTGCAAGCCAAGTGTGAACAACACAGCGCCAACTTGGCCGCCGTGATGATCACCTACCCCAGCACGCATGGCGTGTTTGAAACGCAAGTCAAAGCCCTGTGCGAGTTGGTGCATCAACATGGTGGCCGCGTGTATGTAGACGGTGCCAACATGAATGCCCTGGTGGGCGTGGCTGCGCCGGGTGAGTTTGGTGGCGATGTGAGCCACCTCAATTTGCACAAAACATTCTGCATTCCCCACGGCGGTGGCGGCCCAGGTGTCGGCCCGGTTTGTGTGGTGGAAGATTTGGTGCCTTACCTGCCAGGTCACGCCACCGGCGGTTTGAAAGTCAACGGTGTGGGTGCAGTGTCTGCCGCGCCTTTGGGCAATGCGGCTGTGCTCCCCATCAGTTGGATGTATTGCCGCATGATGGGTGCTGAAGGTTTGAAACACGCCACCGAAGCAGCCATCTTGGCTGCCAACTACATCAGCCGCCGTTTGGCCGATCACTACCCAACGCTTTACGCCAGCGCAGGTGCCAATGGCAAAGCAGGTCATGTGGCGCACGAATGTATTTTGGATCTGCGCGGCTTGAAAGAAACCAGCGGTGTGATGGCCGAAGACGTGGCCAAGCGTTTGATGGACTATGGCTTCCACGCCCCCACACTCTCCTTCCCCGTGGCCAACACCCTGATGGTGGAACCGACAGAAAGCGAAACGCTGGAAGAGCTAGACCGTTTCATTGACGCCATGATTGCCATCCGAGAGGAAGTACGCCTCATTGAAAACGGCGATTGGCCACAAGACAACAACCCGCTCAAGCATGCGCCGCACACAGCAGCCAGTTTGATGGCCGCCGATTGGAACCGTCCTTATTCACGTGAAGTAGGTGCTGCACAAGCAGGACGTCCTTTGAGTCGCGTGAAGTACTGGCCACAAGTGGGTCGAGTCGACAACGTCTACGGTGATCGCAACTTGTTCTGCAGCTGCGTACCCATGAGCGACTACGCCTCATGAACGCTTTAAAGGTTCAACGTGTTGATTACCTCAATGCACAAGATGCACAAGCCCTGGTTTTTTTGCTAGACGCTTACGCGCAAGACCCCATGGGCGGCGGCGAAGCCCTCATGCCAGAAGCTGTTGCGCGATTGTGCGAAGACTTGTCACGCATAGCCGGTGCTGCCAGTTTCATTGCTTGGTTAGACAACAAACCCATAGGCCTGATCAATTGCTTTCAAGGCTACTCCACCTTCAAGGCCAAGCCTTTGCTCAATGTGCATGACATTGCCGTCTTGGCAGGGCATCGCGGCCAGGGAGTGGGTCAAGCACTGCTCCAAGCTGCAGAAGCGCATGCTCGCTCGCTAGGCTGTTGCAAGCTCACACTTGAAGTACTGAGTGGCAATGTACCGGCCATGCTCAGCTACAAACGCTTTGGTTTTGCACAATACGAACTCGATCCAGCAGCAGGACAAGCGCAATTCATGCAAAAGTGGCTGTAAAGTCACGGCTTGCATGAACCCTTCACCAAATTCAAAACCTTTTAGTGTCTTAAGCGTCATCCCCCCGATGACGCAGCTCAACACGCCCTACCCGTCCACAGCCTACCTGACGGGCTTTTTGCGTTCGCGCGGGGTGGCGGCTTCGCAAGAAGATTTGGCCCTCAAGTTGGTCTTGAACTTGTTCACCCCGAAAGGTATGGCAGCGGTTCGAGCCAAAGCCCTGGCTTTGCCAGAAGCCGAGCGCAGTGCCAGCGTTAATTTTTTCTTAGATTTCTTCGAACGCTATGCCAATACCATCGCACCCACCATTGCCTTTTTGCAAGGCAAGGACAGCACACTCAGCCACCGCATAGCGGGTCGTGGCTTTCTTCCAGAGGGTCCAAGGTTTGCGGCACTCGAGGCCTATGACGATGGTGAGTCAGCCGATCCTTTGGTATGGGCCTTTGGTGCACTGGGCCAACAAGATCGCGCGCGCCATCTGGCCACTTTGTATTTGAACGATTTGGCCGATGTGCTTCGAGACGCTGTCGACAAGCGCTTCGAGTTTGTGCGCTATGGCGAATCACTCGCGGGCAGTCAGGCCACTTTTGAACCTTTGGCAGCAGCGTTGTCAGCACCGCTCACGCTGATGGACGAAATGCTTCAAGCCCTGACATTAGCGGCCGTTTCACAACACCAACCCAGTTTGGTTTTACTGTCAGTGCCGTTTCCTGGTGCAGTCTATGCTGCCTTCAGAATAGCGCAGTGCATCAAGATACACCACCCGCACATTCAAATTGCCTTGGGCGGGGGCTTTGTCAACACCGAACTGCGAGAGCTCACGGAGCCCCGTGTGTTTGATTACGTGGACTTTGTCACACTAGATTCTGGCGAACGTCCTTTGTTGGCCTTGCTAGAACATCTACAAGGTCAACGCGCAACAGCACGCTTAGTCAGAACCTTTGTGCGCAAGCCTGACACGGGCACAGTCCAATTGATGAATTGGTCAGAGCCCGACGTACCCTTTGAAGAAGTGGGAACGGCCACATGGGATGGCCTGCCCTTGAACGACTACTTGTCCTTGCTGGACATGCTGAACCCCATGCACCGCCTCTGGAGTGATGGCCGATGGAACAAGCTCACAGTTGCGCACGGTTGCTATTGGAAAAAATGCAGCTTTTGCGATGTCAGCCTTGATTACATCGCAAGGTACGAAACTGCCTCAGCCAATTTATTGGTCGATCGCATTGAACAAATTGTGAAAGAAACAGGCCAAACTGGTTTTCACTTTGTCGACGAAGCGGCCCCCCCTAAAGCACTCCAAGCATTGGCTGAAGAACTGATTCGAAGGCAGGTTCACATTTCTTGGTGGGGCAACATCCGCTTTGAAAAAACCTTCACACCCGAGCTGGCAGAGCTGCTTGCCGAAAGCGGCTGTATTGCCATGTCGGGGGGCCTAGAAGTCGCCTCTGACCGATTGCTGAAGCTCATGAAAAAAGGCGTGTCGGTAGAGCAAGTTGCGCAAGTGACCAAAGGTTTCTCTGAAGCTGGCATCTTGGTCCATGCTTATCTGATGTATGGCTTCCCTACTCAGACTGTACAAGACACGGTTGATGCATTGGAGTACGTGCGCCAACTGTTTGAAAACGGCTGCATTCAAAGCGGCTTCTTCCATCGCTTTGCGTGCACAGTGCACTCGCCCGTTGGTTTGAATCCTGAAGATTACGGCATTGAATTGATCCCTTTACCACCCGTCAGTTTTGGCAAGAACGACATTGGTTTCATCGACCCCACTGGCGTCGATCACGATTTATTGGGACTTGGCTTGAAGAAAGCCATCTACAACTTCATGCATGGCATTGGCGTGGAGGAAGATGTGCGCAGCTGGTTTCAAGATGCGCTCATAGCGCATGCAGACGGTAAGACTGCAGCATTTAAAATTCCCAAAACGACTGTGCCACGTCACAAAATTGCACAGGCACTTCAAGCTTAAGGGCTGTTGCTATGACAAAAAAATTCATGATCTTTGTCATCGATGATTTGACAAACTCTGGCACGCCAGAAGAAATGGTGAGCATTGATGCATTCAATGACCACTTGCGAGCGCAAGGCCATTGGATATTTGCAGGAGGTTTGTCTGCGCCGTCACAGGGCAACGTGATCGATCACCGCAAAGATGCCAAGCTTGCCACAGGGCAGCCACTTTTCAGCGCAAAAGAAAACTACAGTGGCTTTTGGTTAATTGCGGCCAACGATCTAGAAACCGCAACTGCGCTTGCTTTCGCAGGCTCCAAAGCCTGCAATCGCCGCGTTGAACTCCGTCCGCTGCTGTAACACCAAAAGCTAGCTTGACGCAATGTCTTGTGGGTGACCCGGTTAGGCCGTCGCCAGCTGCATGAACTTTGACAAATCAAAAACTGAGTTGGGGGCAACTGGCATCAATCCTTTGGGCAAGGGCTTGAAATTAAATGGGAGGTTGTTGCTCACCACAGATTGGCCTGAAGCTGGCGTTTCGCTGATCAGCTTGCGCAAGGGGTAGGCTTTCAAAAAGTCCTTTTCAATTTGCATGTAATGCTCACAAACCAAGTCGACGGCAACCGCCTCTGGGCTCGGCCGTTTGGCATGAGAACTCACCTCACCCGCATCAAAACAACTCACCACGTCCCATGCTGATAAATCTTCAACATGCTTTTTCAAGTGGTAACCGCCACCTGGGCCGCGGGTGGCTTGCAGTAATTCGTGTTGTTTCAACACTTTGACCAAGCTTTCTGTGTAGGAAACAGACAACTCCAAAAACTGAGCAATGCTTGCAACCGTCACAGATTTGTGAGCGGGTGAATTTGCAACATGGGCGATGGCCAAAATGCCTTGGTAAGCGCGCTGATTGAGCATAAGAGGTTTTGCCTAGGTATTGAATAGCATTCAATTTAGCATATCTATTCAATTTAAGGCTAAAATCAAGCAAATAAATGAATTAATCTACTCAATATCTACTCAATTTATACAAATTGAGAATACAAACACCATGAATTTACACAAAATTGGCGCTGTCTCGAGTTTAAGCGGCGTGCCAACACCAACGCTTCGAATTTGGGAGGCTCGCTATAACGCCTTCACCCCTCTCAAAACAGCAAGCAAGCATCGCCTTTACTCAGACGACGATGTACTGAAGGCAACGCTGATGAAAAGACTCACAGACCAAGGTCACAGCGTGAGTCAAATCGCCAACGCCAGTTTGGAAGCATTGAACCAACTTCTTCAAAAACAACAATCTTCCGTTCGACAACACATGTCATCGGAAACAATGGCCTCAACCATCACGGTTGCAGTTGTGGGACTCCCTTTGGCCAGCCGCATTGGTGCCAAGCAATTCACCCATTATTTTGCCGGCAGTGCTTTGCGTCTTACAAACATTTTTGCCAAGATGGACGACATGCAGCAGGCAACTCTACAAGAAATGCCGGAATTGCTTCTCATCCAATGTCATTCACTCCACGCGGGCGTTCAGGTTGAAATTCGCCGCTTGGTTGAAAAGAGTCGCGCATTGCACACCATCGTTCTCTACAGCTTCGGTCAAGAACCCGTGATCAATAGCCTCAAACAGTTGGGAATGATCGTGCGAAAAGAACCACTGTCAGATTCAGAACTGAGCGAGCTCATGCATGCCACACGGATGCTGGAGCCTAAAACTACGACATTGCACACAACCGCCCACAGCAGCATTCCCCCTCGCAAGTACGATGACATGGCCCTCTTGCAGGTCGCGGGTATTTCCACGCAAGTGCTCTGCGAATGCCCCAAGCATGTGGCCGAGCTCATCACCCAATTGGCCAGATTTGAGCAATACAGTCTTGATTGCCTGAACAAATCAAAGGAGGACGCGCGCATACACGCTCACCTCACAGCCGTCTCGGGAACTGCACGTGCCATGTTTGAAGACGCACTAGAGATGGTGGCCCAGCACGAAGGCATCGACTTGCAAGCATTGCGCCATTGAGCACGTCATGACCCTTGGCCTGGTTTGGTTCAAACGTGACTTGCGCTGGGAAGATCACGAAGCACTTGCAAAAGCTGCCGCTGCAGGCCCAGTTCGCTGCGTCTACATTGTGGAGCCTGGGTATTGGTCTTTGCCAGATACCGCCCTACAACACTTTGAGTTCATCAGAGAATCTTTGAATGCACTGGATGAACATTTGCGGCAACTAGGTGGCAGCTTAGAAATTTATACAGGTGAGGCCATTCAAGTTCTTCAGCAACTGCTCGAAACAACACAGTTCACCCATCTTTACTCTCACGAAGAAACTGGAAACGCTTGGACCTACAAGCGTGACATAGAAGTTAAGCAATGGTGCAAAACACACCAAGTGACATGGCATGAATTTCCACAGTTTGGCGTTGTCAGGGGGCTTCGACAGCGCAAACAGTGGCAGCCCGCATGGGAGAGGCATATGCAAGCGCCGCAAGCAAAAGTGTTGCGCATTAGCTTCGATGCAAATTTAATTCATAGCCGCTTCATGATGGCTGCGCCTTTGCACTTGAAGCACAATCCGCCTCGCCGACAACGCGGAGGACGCCCCTTGGCATTGGCAACTTTGAACAGTTTTTTGAATGCACGCAGCATAGGCTACCGGGGTGGCATTTCATCGCCATTAACAGCGCCAGATGCGTGTTCTCGACTCTCAGCCTACTTGGCATATGGCTGCATCAGCATGCGAGAGGTGGTTCAAATGACGCGGGCATACCTTGAACAACTACCGCCGCAAGCAACGCGTCATCGCGCCAGCCTTCAGGCTTTTATCAGTCGGCTTTATTGGCACTGCCATTTCATTCAAAAATTGGAGAGTGAGCCAGAGATTGAATGGCAAAACATGCACAGGGGTTACGATCTTCTCAGAGAACAAGAGTTCGATCTCGCGCATTTTGAAGCCTTGAAGAATGCACGCACAGGCTGGCCTATGGTGGATGCATCGGTCATCATGCTGCGCGAAACCGGTTGGTTAAATTTCAGGATGCGCGCCATGTTGGTGTCGGTTGCGGCTTACCCTCTTTGGCTTCATTGGCGACCTGTGGGCGAATGGCTGGCAACACAGTTTTTAGATTACGAGCCAGGCATCCACTGGAGTCAGTTGCAAATGCAATCTGGCACAACAGGCATCAACACAACGCGTGTTTACAACCCCATCAAGCAGGCTCAAGACCATGACCCCTACGGCAAGTTTGTTCGACGCTGGCTTCCATCGCTTCGAAGCGTGCCAGCCACTTGGCTTTTTGAACCGTGGAAGATGCCAGACAACGTCAAACTTCAAGCCATTGAGAGAACAGCACAATGCCTTGAAATACATCAACCTCTGGTCGATCTTACAAATGCCACACGCCTGTCAAAAGAACGTGTTCACGCAAGGCGCAAGTTGGACGACGTGAAGGCGGGCAAGCAAGCAGTCATTGAAAAACACGCCTCACAAAAAACAACTGCATCTCGCCGTCAGAAAACCAAAACGAATGTGACGGCAACCACGACTCAAATGGGGTTTGATTTCTAAATCGCCAATATGCTTAAGCCAAAATCTACCGATCAAACAGGTGTTATCTATTGGTTCAGAAACGATTTACGTTTACACGACCAAGCTGCGCTTCAACATGCCATTCAAATTGCGCAACAACGCCAAACCTGGTTGTTGCCCGTTTATATTCATGACGAGGCCTTGGATCAAATTACACCGTGGGGATTTGAAAGGACATCGTCACACAGAAAAGCATGGACAGCCATGGCTTTGCGCAATTTGTCGCAGCAATTGGCATCGCTTCAAAGTCAACTCTTTCAAATGAAAGGGCAACCTGTTGAATGCTTGGCCGCCTTGTGCAAGTTATTGCAACCACACGTTGTCATTTGCGAGGACATTGCAGCCCCCTACGAACAAGACCACATTCAAAACTTGAGAGATGCCAACATCCGCATTGAAACAGTGTGGCAATCAACTTTGATGTGCACATCCGATTTGCCATTTTCGACTGCCGATGTGCCCGACATGTTCACAACATTTCGACAGGCTGTTGAGCGGCCCACGCTGAATGTCAAGAAGCCACTGCCCGCGGTTGACCAACTTCCTGACCTCCCCCCCATGCAGAATTTACAAGCATTACAGCGAGGTACACCTGACCTTGACAATCTGATTTTGTCATCGACACAGGCACCCAAGTCTCAGGCTGCGTTTCCTTGGGGCGCCAAGTATTTTGATGGCGGGGAACAAAGCGGACTTGATCATCTTGCGCGTTATTGCAACAGCCCTTTGCCCAGCAGCTACAAACTCACGCGCAATGGTCTATACGGTGTGGACTATTCCACCAAATGGTCGCCCTGGCTGGCCACTGGGGCTTTGTCGCCCAGACAAGCATGGTCAGCCGTTAAAGAACACGAGAAACTTTATGGTGCCAATGACAGCACCTATTGGATTGGTTTTGAATTGTTGTGGCGAGATCATTTCCGCTGGATGCATCTCAAACATGGGCGAAAGATGTACCACCTAAACGGCTTGTCAAAGCAGCTCATCTCAAAGCCACAACACCAAGCCCATAAATTTGAAGCCTGGTGCACAGGTCGAACTGGGCATGATTTCATCGACGCTGGTATGCGCGAGTTGATCGCCACGTCTTACGTCTCAAATCGCTTGCGTCAAAACCTTGCCAGCTATTTAATTCACGACTTGGCCTGTGATTGGCGCGCAGGTGCCGCTTGGTTTGAATCTCAGTTGATAGACTATGACGTGTACAGCAATCAGGGCAATTGGCTCTATTTAAGCGGCTGTGGTACTGATCCGCGTGGCGTTAGACGCTTTAACCCTGACAAGCAAGCCAAAGACTATGACCCTGATGGCGTTTACAGGGCCATGTGGTTGAATTGAAAATCTATGACCAAACCACCAGTGCCCAATAGCGCGTGATCAGGGGCTGGGATAAATTTTGTGAGAGATGCGCTGTCCTTGCAAATTAACTTTGACCAACACCATGTCACCTGAGCCAACGTTTTCACCCATGAATTCGGCAATGTTCACATGGTGTGTCACCAGAATGAGGGCTTTGTCGCCTTTGGCCTTAAGTTGCGCGGCAATGAATTTCTGAAGTTGCGCGTTACTTTGCGGGCCCTGCCGCATGTCATCAAAAAACGAATTCAAAGAAATTTCGTGTGCAGGTGCACCGATTGCCAACTTTTCAGCAGTTTCTTTGCAGCGGCACCAAGCACTGGTAAAAACAAGCGCATCTCGCACCCCCTGGGACTTGAGCCATTGACCTGTTTTTTGTGCTTGGGCACGACCTTGCGAATCTAAATTACGCTGCGTTTTGCAATCGTCCAATTTGTAGCCGGCAGGGTCACCCACGCCAGGGGCTAGGGCATGCCGCATCAACAACACATGGTCCGAGCGCTTGAGTAGATCTGACAACTCACTGGCATTTGCAAAACTTACGCCAACACAAGTGAAACAGATCAAAACGAATTTCAACAAATTAGACATGCCCGTTAACTTCACTGCGAAGCCTTGGAAACTGGCGAATCTATGGCTGAATTGCCTTTCGCTGAATCAGTTGGCAACTCTAACTTCGGCATGGCCATTTTTTCGCCATCCCATTGTTGCCCACACCAGCAGCGACCCTCTGGATCAATGATGCAAGTACCTGTGCCGCAGCACCGTGGATCTTCACTCATCTGCTTCTCCTTCAAAACAATGACTCACTACCAAGGAATGACGTGACCCGCGTAGTCGACGAATTGAGCGCGACCTGTGGGCTTTAAATTTTCCAACACATGCATCATTTGAGCAACTGAAACTTCAGGCAGCATGGCATCTGAGGCGGCAACAAATTTTGCCGACAAGTTTGACTGCACCGTGCCTGGCTGCAATGCTGCAAACACAGCCAAAGGTCTTTTGCGCGCAGCCTCAATGGCCGCTGTTTGCAACAACATGTTTCGAGCAGACTTGGCTGCACGGTAGCCATACCAACCACCTTTGTGATTGTCTTCAATGCTGCCAACGCGGGCCGACAACGTGGCGTAGCAAGCCGCTTCTTGAACCAAGAGCAAAGGCAAAAAATGCTTGATCAACAAGGCTGGGCCCACTGCATTGATTTCAAATTGGCGCATCAACTGCTTCGCATTCAAAGATTCCAAACGTTTTTCCGGTCCTTGGCCATCCATGCTCAAAGCACCAGTGGCATCGATGATGTATTTGAACTGACACTCGCCATAAGGACCAGAAGCATGACTCAAGGCAGATGCGCAATGCGCCATGCTGTCTTCTGCCTCTAGTTCAAATTTCAAATGGCTTTGACGAGACAAACCCAGGGCCAGGGCGCAATGAGGATCGTTTTGAAAGTGCTGCAGAAACGCACGCCCGATAGAACCGCTTGCACCCAAAACCAATGCCTGATACTTGCTCATGGGTGTCGCGCATCCCACTTCATCACGTACTTTTGAACGGTAGGCCTGATGGGCAAAAACAGCTTGTAACCCACCCCGATGGCCCAACTGAAAGGCCACACAGAAAAAACGCGCCCAGCCAAACGCCAGCCACGCAACTCAAGCCACAAGCGTGCAAAGCCTGCGCCCCCCTCAAACAATTGGCCATTTTCATCACGCACATGGAAAAAAGACATGGCACGTTGGCAGTTAAGGCCTTCACCCAAACTTGCATCGTCATTGGCCAGAAAATTCACACTGACGTCATGCCATACCAGCTTCGAGGAGTCTGGGTTGCGGCGATAAAAAGCAATTTCGCGTCTGCACAGTGGGCAACTGCCATCGTAGTAAATGGTCAGCGCAGGCATTCGTCAAGCCTCTCCAGAAGCAATGCGCCGCAGCGCTTGCTCAAAGACGGCAGCGGGTTGCCCGCCTGAAATCAGGTGCTTGTCGTTGATGATGACAGCGGGCACCGAGTGAATGCCTGCTTGCTGGTAAAACTGCTCAATCTGACGAACCTCTTGTGCATAGGTATCTGATGCCAAAATACTTTTGGCTTCTTCCACATCCAATCCAACAGAAGCCACTACAGCCAGTAATACCTCATCGGACTCAACCACTTCTGCACGGCCTTGATAAGCCTCAAGCAAAGCACGTTTCAATGCATGTTGGCTGCCTTCTGGCCCTTTTGCACCGGCCCAATGGAGCAAGCGGTGCGCATTGAAGGTGTTGTAAACACGCCCCCTGCCATTGGGATTGAATTTGAAGCCCACTTCTTCACCGCGCGCGCTGATGTTGGCGCGAATTTGTGCTTGTTGGGCTGGGGTTGAGCCATACTTTTGGGTGAGGTGCTCGCTCAAGTCTTGTCCACCGGGGCCCATGTTGGGGTTCAATTCGAAAGGCTGAAAATGCAAATCAGCCTTGACTTCATCTTTGAGTTGACCCAAAGCTTGCTCCAATGCACCCAAACCTACCGCGCACCAGGGACAGGCAATATCAGAGACAAAATCAATTTTCAAAGTAGTGGCCATGGCAAAAGTTTTTTCATCAAAAGCAGGATATTGCCTCAAATATTGGAAAATCGAGGTTCGGAGCCCAGATTCCATGTTTTGTCTAGGGATCTTTAGAAGCCCCACCTCAGAGGATGATCATGAAAATTTTGTGTTTGAACGGCATCAACTTGAATATGTTTGGCAAGCGTGATCCTGCCCAATACGGCACCATCACCGTGGCTGAGATTGATGCACAAGTTAAAAAATTGGGTCACGAGTTAGGCGCTGA
>JACCDM011953074.1_pt1 | contig 16539 bp, 23 predicted proteins | sample 7445851 | NCBI WGS metagenome assembly JACCDM01 (sample SAMN15323438, study PRJNA562643) | freshwater metagenome | isolation source: river surface water | place: USA:Blue River Watershed | collected 2017-08-16
AATCCTCAGATGGAATGTATATTAATCCGGTATTGATATTGTGCACAACCGGTATTTCATCTTTTGGTTCATTATAGCAATAGGCATCTTGAATATCTGGATAATAGAACGCTTCGTTTGCTTTCAAATAGTTAATTACATCTTCTGGCTTTCTAATAAATAAAAGGTCTGTATCCATACCTAAAACTTTCTTTGTTTTAGAAAAATACATGTAATCGAACAGTTTTATTTTATGCCATAAGTTTAAAGGGCTATTATGAACCCTATAACGTAAACAATTTAAGTGGTCTTTAACATAATTGACTATTTCTTTATCAGCATATTCTCTTCTTATTACCGTTACGTTTTTTATAACATTTAACGCCTCAATATCTGAATCAGATAATGATCCATCATCATGCAAGAAAACTGGCATGTCTGCAAATTCTTCAAATTTTTGTAATGATTTGAAATTATTAATTGCTAACAGTAAATCTTTGTTACATATTAGTGTGTGTATTTCTATCCCGCTATATTCCATGGTTTTGTCCCCTCTGTTTTTTCTTTGTAATTTGAAATAAAATGTTTATTGAAAATCGATAAAAGTGGACTAACACCACTGAAATTTATTTTACTGTTGTAACAAGCAATGGACATAACCGAACCCTCGCCAGCACCTATATTGTTGATATAATTGTGTCTAACATCAAAATCCTCACAAAACGGTGCAATAGTTTCCCATATTTCAAAAAACTTGTCTTCGTTTCCGCCATCTTTTTTGATGATCCACTTACCTTCTAAATAATGTTCAAGATAATCTTTTGGTCTATCCGTATGATATGTTTTTTTAGTTTCATAACCCATTTTTTCTAAGAAATCACTACCTTCTTTACCATATTTCGTGTTTCTTTTTGTTTGATCTTCACAAATGGAGATGTCATCGGCTAAAAATGTATTAGCAATGTTACCAAACGTTGCAAAAATATGTAACCCCGGTCTAATATCTGATAAAAATGATAAATCATCAATATCTTGTAAAACAACATCAGAATCCAAAAAAACTGCGGTATCATATGTTTTTAAACACTCTCTTGCTACCGTTAATTTTTCATGAAATGAGAAATATTCTTTAGTATATGGTATTATTATTAACCCCTCTTTAGGTTCGAAAGCTGATGGGTTATTTGTATAAACAAAAATTGTTTCACCTAAAGATGTTATTTGATCAATTAATGTTTTACTTAATTCAGTATATTTTTCACCATATACCAGAGTACAAAATGCATAATTACTCATATTTTAAAAGTTCGGTCCAGTTTCTTCGACCATACCAATCATATGTATGTTCAATTACAAAATTATTTCTATTTTCAAAATGAAATTCATTATTTTTATCACTATTGAAATGATAAACATTTTCTCCAATTTTAAATTCGTGATCTAAAAACTCAACTGAGTTATTTTTGTTCCATGTAAAACTTAGTGATAATAAATTTTCATCTATCCTCGATAAAGAATAGTTTAGATCGACTATTTTACCATCAAACTCAACGTTGTGTGTTCCTTCTTTAATAACATCGGATTCACTGCTAACCACTATTTTTCTATCTGGATAGTTCTTCAAATACTCTTGCTTATATATTCCCCAGAAATTATATTTTAAACTTTCACCAATTAAATTACATAGTTCTGGTCCCCTAACTTGTAATCCACTATGTACTAAAGCTAACCCTATTAAATTCCCCTCACCAGTACCTAATCTAGTTACACCATTTTCTTCTTCATATTGATCTAAAACATCCGCAAGCGCTTTCCAGGTGTTTAAAAATACCTCTTCTCTCCCAAATTGTTTTGAGATCATTAATATCCCTTCTTGAAAGTGATACGCTTGCTCATAATCAATTTTCATTTTTTCACATGTTTCTAATGCTAACTCACCATACCCCTCAATTCTACCTCTAACATCTTTACTTGTGAAAAATCTATTATCGTCCCTGCATATTTTACCCCAGTCCCATGAAGAATGAAACCCCGGGTCAATATCAATAAAAAAATTGGTGTATGTGTTTTTAAATGATTTATAAAAAATTCTAGTATCAGAATCAATATAAATCACCGCATCGCACAACTTTAACCCCTCCTCAATACAAATTATTTTTTTATTATATGAAAATAGTGTACCAGTATATTCGATTTCGATTACATTATCTAATGCTTTAAAATACCCTGGTTTATTTGTTACAATTATTATTTTTTGATCAAAATATTTTAAATCTCTAGCAAATCTAAATGCATTATTGTTAGCATTATCTCCATGTGCTAAAGTTGAAAAAATATAATTCTGTTTTTTATATTTTTTAACACAATTTTTATTCCCTTGAATATCTGTTTGGAATTGATTTTTTACTTGTACGATTCTTTCGTTAGATACAAATGCATTTAACTTTGGTAATATTTGATATAAAGCCGTATCAAATTGATTATCTATATTTTTTAGATTTTCTAATATTTTTTTAGCCCCACTTGGAGAAACTATTAAAGATGGTAAACAAACAATCATACCAGAAGGTATTGATAAGTTTTGAGAGTATTCAATTTTCTTAACCGTAACATCCCCGTGCCCCAAATAACAAATATCAAAATCTTCAGGTAATTCTTTTAATACTGTTGCCAAGTAAGTGTCAAAATTTTCTGAAATAATTGAATCGTCTTCAAATATTATTGAAGTACCACTTAATTGAGATATTTTTTTAAATAATTCAATATATGATAGCAAAACACCTAGCCCACCTTGAGTTAAAGAAAGACCCCAAGCACTAACTGTATCAGACAATATATCTTCTAGTGCGTTTTGTGTAATTAAGCCATCAGGTAACGATCTTGGGTGGATAGTTAATCCGTCAATAGCAGAAAATCGTTCATATAGGTTTTTTAAAACAAGACTCTTATTTAATTCATTTTCTATATGTTCTTTTCTGTCTGGTCGTCTATCAAGATTTAAATAAAAACAATTTTTAATTTCATTCATACTATAATGTTCCGGTTATTCTTTCACACCAATCTTTTGATAATGAATGTGGCCATACAACCCATTTTGCTGGTTTAACATCTGTCTGGAAAGTTCTCCAAATTTTATAATATCCATCCGGATCATTTTTAAATATGTTAATTTCATTAACATCTGCATCTTGTCTATGAATAGTGTTCCCGCTAGCATCTTCAAAAGCAACAACCCAAAAATCATAATCATCTAAAGGAACTTGATGAGGCATGATATCTATGCAATGTTTGAAAATACTTAAAAAAGATGATTCAAACTCTTCATCACTTAATTCTGGATTTGGCGCTAAATTATTTTCTAATGTATATTTTTGTACAGCTCTTCTTTTGAAAGAAATGCCAGCATATTTTTCATAATCTCTTAGTGTTCTAACAGTTCCAAAATCATATACACCAAAATCAATGTCTTTAACCTCACCATCCATTTCAAAAAGTTTTCTATTTCTTTTGTGACACTCTAAATTTCTAGTAACCCATTTGTTATCATCATCCCATTGTTTTCTTCTACCCTTTCTAGTGTATTCGTGCCAGGCAACAATTCTATGTGGGTGAAATAAATCATACCCCCAAGTATATGCTCTAACAGCAATAGAAATTTCTTCACCATGAAAATAATAATTTGGATCATGTGGTACTTCTAAACAAAATTGTCCTAATGTGAAGCAAAAGTGTGCAGAATAAAATCTTGCTGGAATCGGTTCCGCCCAATCATTAAAATTATCGATTGCTGCAGGTAAAAAGAACACAGCACCTTCTGGAATAAATCTATCAAAATTCATTTTCCACGGAACCATGTTTCTACCATCTGGATCGTTTTCTGGATCAAAAGATGAAATGTATCCAGTCAATAATGGTTTTTCATGACCCTTATTTTGTAAATGTTTTATCATTTTTATGCATTCCTCATCCCAATTTTCTACAAATCTGTGGTGTGAATCTAATTGCAATGTATATTCTTCACCATCGTAATTTTTTTGTAGCTCGTTCCTAGCCCAACAAGCTCCTTGAGATGTTCTGTAATCTATGTCAACAATTTTAAAACGTTTATCAAACATAAATTCATCTAAATTGTCCCATTCGTCTTCTTCTGAATGTTGCCAAGCAATTGAAAAAACCAAATTTTTAGGATTTCTTGCTTTAGCTAAACAATCTTTTATTGTTGGTATTAATTGGGGGTCCCTATAAGAGGCGATCTGAATAAAAATTTTGTTATTTCCCATTTGTGATTTTTGTTAGTAATATACTGGTTTTTCTTTAAAATCTAAATCAAATATCTGATTTTTTATTTTAAAAAAAATTAGCTATATTAGAATTAATTAATCAAATCTAATATGAGCACAATACCTCAAATCAAAGAAATAACTGATTTAATAATGGAAACCTTAAATATGGACGGGTTTTTCGTTGATTATGAAATAACTAATCAAGCTTATGCTGAAAAAAGATTTTCAGATGAACTTACTAAAAAGTTCTTATCAGAAGGTTTAGACGATGACGGGGATTATTTTTCAGAAGAAGAATATCATCAAATATTGAATGAAATTGTTGCTGAAGATATTTTAAGAAACCTTCAAAATAAGGGGTATCTACAATCATATGAAGATGAGACAACTGAAGAGGTTTTCTTCTTAACAGAACGTGGAAAAGAAAAACTTAACGATTTAAGATTAGAGGATGATGATGTTATTTCTTAATTTCTGTAGTTATTTGAGCAAAAGCCGCTTTTTTAAGTTGTTTAACCTTTTGCTTCAAAACTTCAACAGATTTGTGGGTTGCGTTTAAGTTACCCATAATTGCATTAACCTTAGAACTAATTGGCGATTTTAAACCAGCCGGCATAGTATCTTCCAATTTCCTAACTTCTTTAATTGTGTCTGATAAACACCCACTTATTTCATCTAATTTAAATTGTACTCTAGAATACTCGTTTCTAGAAACCTTTTCTTCATTTAATATTTTAGCAAGTATTTCTTTTACCTTGTCTTCGGTTATTAGATTGTTTTCCATAATATATAAATACTTTTTTATTGGGTATTTTTTTATTTCTGAAATTTTAATTATATTTAAACACAAATTTTAACAAAATGAACGAAATTTTCGAAACACTACACGATTTTGATGATCTGTTAATTGAACCAGCGATTTTATCTAGGATTAAATCTAGATCCGAAATCAATACCAATACAATTTGGGGGACCTTACCCCTAATGACTGCACCAATGGACACCGTTATAGATCAAGATAATTTTCATCATTTTGAAAATTGCGGAATTGTACCAGTTTTACCAAGAATACCATCTCCCGATGATTCCTGGGTGGACACCAAAAGATTTCTTTCTTATAGTATTCAAGATTTTGAAAAAATATTCATGAGAAAAAGAGTTAGGGTTGAAAGTGGTGACAGGCTTTCAGTTTTAATTGATGTGGCTAATGGACATATGGCTGATTTACATGAATTGTGTGATAAAGCCAAAAAAATGTATGGGTATGATATGCTTTTAATGGTTGGTAACGTAGCGAACCCAAAAACATTTCTTGAATATTGTAAAATTAATGTAGATATGGTGAGAATTGGTATTGGTAACGGTAATGGATGTCTAACAACAGTTCAAACTGGAGTTGGTTATCCAATGGCGTCATTAATTGAAGAATGTAATGATATCAAAAAACACGGTGGATTTAGAACTGAAATTGTTGCTGATGGTGGTTTTAAAAAATATGCTGATATTATTAAAGCATTAGGTCTTGGAGCCGACTATGTTATGTTGGGATCAATTCTTAACAAGTGTTTGGAAAGCGCTGGCGAAACGGTAGATCAAAATGGTTTAATAATTAATCAATATAGCGAAGACGCTAAAAAGCGATTTAACGCAGATATTCCGCTGTATAAAACGTTTAGAGGTATGAGTACCAAAGAGGTGCAGAAAGCCTGGGGAAAGGAGGAATTAACGACGTCTGAGGGGGTTGTTAGAAAGAACCAAGTAGAATATACTTTAAGTGGTTGGGTTCAAAATTTCGACGCTTATTTACGTTCAGCAATGAGTTATACTGGTAAAAAAGAACTCCACCATTTTATTGGCGGAGTTAATTTTAATTTTATCACAGAAAAGTCCTTTAGGAGATTCGATAAATAGGTTTAGAACATGTTTGTATCTCTGAATTCTTTTTCTTCGGAGCTACTTAATTCTTTATCTCTTGTCATACCTTCTTTGATATAACTTCTAATTAATTTAGATGTGGATACGTTTTTCTTTTTAGCTACTTTTTCAATTTCCTTAAAATATGCTGGGACAACCCTAAAAGAAAGCATTCTTATTAAACGTTTGTGTTTTGGAACGTCATTTTTTGGGAGATTATTCTGGTCTTCCCCCATTTCTATGTTTTTTTCGAAATCCATAATATGTTTTTTTATAAATATTTTGTAAACCGGTTATTTTCAGTTATATTAGACTATAAACATAAATATCATGTCAGAAGATAAAGTACAACCAGCGTCAGCAATCAAGCAGTGTGAGGAAAAATACCCAGAGACCACTGCAGAGTTCAAAAAGATCCTAAAAGAGCAATATGAGATCTTTTGTAAAAAACAATTAAATTATGGTCCAGACAACATATCTGTTGGGACTAGATTAGAGACACCAGAAGAGGTTAAATTATCTCAAACAGGTCTTTGGTTCAGAATGAATGATAAGATTCAACGATTAAAACAGTTGGTTCTTTTAGGTAAACCTGACACCGTTGGTGAAGCGGTAGAAGATACCTATCAAGATTTATCGGTCTATAATATAATCGCTCAAATCGTTATCCGAGGCAAATGGGCTAAGTAATCAAAAATAAAAGGGGACAAAACGTTCCCTTTTTTAAATTATAAAAAGGGGTGGAGGTATTTATTAAAAAAAGAGGACATGGACAGAAGCATAAACGTAAATAATCCATCAGTAATTAAATTTATTTCGGATATAACCAACACAATTGTATCAAATATCGCTGTTGATCACTATTTTTCGCTAACCCAAGAGAAAAAAATGAATGTGCTTTATGCTGTGTTCAAAATAGTAAAAACAACAAGCGAAACTAGAGTTAAATTAGACGATCTTCAGTTTAGAGCATTCCTATCCGCATTGTGGAAAAGAAATGAGGAGAGCGAAAATTATGAAATTGCTGCCATATTGTTTGATATTATCAACAATTATGACTCTATCAAAGATTTTATAAAACCACCAGTAAAAAGAAGAAGAAAAGAACCATCAAAAGGAGGTAAACCTACAAATGGGTAGAAAAACTCTCGATATAACCCAAAAAAGAAAAATAGCCACTCAGGTTTTAAGGTGGTGTAAGGAAAATATGGGGGTTAATAATCGAAGAAAATCATTACCCAAAGTTTCTGTTAGAATTAACTTTAGAAAAGATGAAACAGAGAGGTTTATTAAGGGGATATACTATGTTAATGAAAATAGAATAATTGTATACAGTTTAAATTGTGAAACAATAGAGGAGGTGGTCTCAACAATAATTCATGAATACACTCATTACCAGCAATCTATGAAGAAATATTGGGAATATTTTGAATTTTACTATTATTCCAATCATCCATATGAAAAAGAAGCAAGAAAAAATGAAGAAATGTATACCAAAAAGTGCATTAGATCAATAAGGAAATATTTATTATAAAAAAAAGAACCATGTTAATAGAAGAAATCATCAAAAAACAACTTAAGAGTCTTGTTGAAGCAAAACAAGCTAAGGGCAAAATGGCTGACGTAATGGACGAATTTTCAGTAATCCATGAACAAATCACTAAACTAAAAGCTGAACTAAAAACTTTAGAAAATGACCCACAATACAAGTCAAATAAAGAAAAAGTTAGCGAAATAATGGAAGAATTGAAATTAACCGGAGAAAAAGCGGTTGAAACCAAAAAATATATTGTTACCATGGCAAGATCAGGTAGCGAACAAGAAACTTCAAAATATACAGAAATATTAAGAGAGTTTTTACCATTAATTTCTAAAAGACTAAGAGGTGTCTATGAAGGAATTAAAAAATCACACACATCGATCAAGAAAGTTGGCCCATCTATTGAGGTTACTAAGAAAGAAATGAAAGAAAATGAAAACGGGGGTGGTGTTTCTCTTTCTTCAGCTAAATCTGGAATCAAAAGTGTTGGGACTATGTTAGATAAATTAAAAGCGAAATTTAAGAAGTAACAATATCTGCTTCAGGAATTTCCCTTAAAAACATTAAAACCTCGTTATTCGAGGTTTTTTGTTTTAACACAATATCGCAGTGCCAAAATTCTTTTAAATCTTGAATTTTATTTTCTTTAACGGCGTCTTGTCTTACACGTCTATATACCCAAAATAATCTTTCTTGGTACGAAACAAACTCTTTTGCGATCATTATTTAAATTTAAATCCTGTTAATTTTTCTACTTCAGCAACATCTACTTTATTGTTATTTAAACCATCTGCTTTAGTTGTATTGTTGTCAAATATAAACGCCAACCATTCATTGGATTTTTTAACATAAACTACTTTCCAACATTGTGTTGGTACTGATGTTGTACCTATCTTTTTAGCAACCCCAACAGATCCGGCCCACACATGTATTGAATCTTCTTTAATAGCCATTTCACGAGACCACATTTCTAATTCTTTCCAATCGCCCCTGTTTAAAGCAGCGTATTGTGCGGTCATGTTACTAAAATAGAATGATTCGTCATTTGCCACCTTATCACAAGCAGCATCGGCCGCCGGGAAATTATGCCCCCTATCAAATCCAGCCCCAGTATAGTCAGCTTGTAAATTAGTTTCTGTTGGTAATTTTGGGTCTGGCAAGAATTTGTCACTTCTTTTAACTTTATCTGCACAAGTTAAACTAGCCTTAGTAATCCACCACTCTACTTTAACGGGGTAATGCTTTGATTTGCTATAATGTGTTGTGTATGCTTTATGTGATAATACAACGACGTCCTGAGCACTTACAAATAAACTAAATAAAAGCCCAAAACCTAAAAATAAAAATTTCCTCATAAATTGTTCTGTTTTATATAGTTAAATATCTCCAAAGGAGTATTACTATTAACAGCAAATTCAATAAAAGGTACATTATTATTAATTAGAGTGTCTTTGATCTCTCGGTCAATTTGTTTAGATTCGTTTAAATTTTGAAATCTACCGTTTTCATCATAACTAGAATCGTCTCTATCCAAAAACACATTTAATGACTTGTATTTTTTGAATAACCCCCACAAAAAGTTATCAAACGAATCGTCATAAAAACTGGCCGGATATTCATCATTTCCGGAATACCTATTTTTATATATCGGCCCCAAAATTATTGGTGAATCGACAATTATGTATTTTACTTTACCATATAATCTAGCTATATTTCTGTGTTGGTTAGCTGTTATATAAAACTGGTCTTTAATTGCTGAGAAATTTTCTTCCCAAGCAACTATTTTAGGGAATTCAAATGTTAACTCCACATCCATGTGGTTTTTCTTCATTTCGGTAAATAAACCAGCAGATTGTGTTGATTTACCTATTCCTGGGCCTCCAAAAAAATTGATGATTATGCTTTCCATATTGATTAATATACATAAAAATCAGGATAAATAAAAATATATAAAATTTTAAATTTATTAAGGTATTTATACATATGGAAAACATTTATTCAGTTTTAATAACTGCAGTAACAGTACTGGGCGGTACTGGAGCTTGGAGATACTACGAAAAGAGAGCTTTACATAAAGAAAAAGACGAAGATTTTATCCGTCACGACTGTAAAGATAGAATAACCAAACTAGAAGCACTATTAGAAGCGTCGTCAAAAGAGAAAGACGATTTAAGATCTATGGTTTTAGCTTTAACCAAAGAGGTTGCTGCACTAACAGTTAAAGTAGAATTTTTAACTAAAGAAAATGAAATTTTAAATAAAACAACAAGAACAAGAACAAAGTAATATGAAAAAATATATTTTCACGGAATCACAAATTAAAATGGTTATTGATAACCAAATAAATGAACAGTATAGTGGTACTGACATGCCAGAAGATATGTGGCTTGTACAAAGAGCACTCAACAAATATTTTAAGACTAAAAACATTAGAGGTACATGGGTTAATGGTGACTTTGCTTTAAACCCCAAAGCCCCAATAATTGAAATTGGGACAGATGGCGCCTGGGGTGAGAAGTCTCAAGCGGCTTTAGGTATATTCCAAAAAAACAACGGATTAAAGGTAGATGGTTTTGTTGGTTGTTGTTCAACAAACAAACTTGTTAAAATGGGTTATTTAAACCGTGATTTATTTGACACGTTTTTAAGTTGGTTTGGTTGGGAGCCGACTTGTGCTAGTGATTGTGCAAGTGGTTACTAACACTTACTGGTTAATGTGTCAAAAATTTTAATGATATCATTCAATCCATTATAATCAAAACATTCAGAATAACCAGAAAAAGATTCCAAAAGAGGTCTGTATTTTTTTACGGACCTTTTTTTATTTAACTTCTCTTTAATTTCAGACTCCAATCTTTCTGCTTCTGGTGTATCGATTCTTCTGAGTATAGACTCTAAAACATATCCATCATATCCATAAGCTTTACTAAAACGCCTCATGATAAAACGTTTGGATGTGATTCCAACTTTAACAAAAGTTTTACCAGAACTCTCTTCTTTAATTAAAACTAAATAAAGTGACTTTGGTATTGTTTTTAATTTTTCTTCTTTTTTCTTGTTATGTTTTGATAATTTTATGACAGCATATTGTTTTGCTTGTTCAAGTGTTTTGAATTCTTTTCGATCTCTATTTTGATTTACCATGTATTTTTTAAACCTTTCCACAAAAATTAATTTACCGCTATCAGCCTCATAACTTACTGATAATCCGCTAGTTAGTTTATTTATTTCATAAAAACCAACTTTACATACTAAACTTTTTTTCTTCATTTTTTGTGATATTAGATTTTTTTCTTAATTTTGTCACTCAATAATTTAATAAGTATGTCAGAAAAAACAAAGTCTTGTGCTGGGTGTAAGGAAAAATCTATCTCTGTAAATGAGTTCTATAAGAACAAAACAACAGAAGATGGGTTAAGCATTTATTGTAAAAAGTGTACTAAGCTAAACGCTAAAAAGTATTATCAAAAGAAACTACTTAAAAAAGCAAGCGAGAACACTGGTGTAACTATAAAGGACGGCCTTTTTCCAAGTAATTTTGTTTCTTTAAATAAACAAAGAACTGAAATACACTTGAAAATCGCAGTAATTGAACGTTTAATGTTAACAATAAACAAAGAACTTAAAGAACTATTTGAATATAAGTTAACAGAAAAAATGTAAAATAAAAAAGGGAGTTAGACTCCCTTTTTTTATGCTAATAATGAATAATATTCTTTAAAATGTTTTATTCGGTCTGGTAGACCAATAGTTCCACCGTTAACTCTTTTAGTGATTTTTGTTACTACTAGGTCTGTAGCACCTTCGTCCGCCATTTTGTGTAATCCGTTTTTATTAAAAAACCAAGCAGCCGATAACAACGCATAGTTAGCAGCAACCTTATCTGGGTTAGACAAAATATCTTCGTTAATCGCTTTACCAAATGCAGTATAGTTTTCCTTACCCGTCAATTGAATATAACCTCTTCCACGAAATTTGTAACCTTCGCCAGTTGATTCTGGGCCATTACCCATTCTACCACCATATACTTTAGACGCGATCTTTTGTGGTTGTCTAGCATACGCTGCCGCAGATGCTTCAGTTGGGAAGTATTTTTTAAAAATACCATTCAAACCTTTAGCAGAATAATTTAAGTTCTCTTGTGTTGCTCTAAATCCTCCTGATTCGTGGCCGCATTGAGCTAAGAAGTGTGCCAATCTTAATGGTGTATTAATTTGAAATTTAGCCGCTGTATCTGGAATTTGTGCAATTACCGCATCAGGTATATGACCTCTTAATTTTTCTAGTTTAAGACCACCGACATTAGCAACTGGTGCCGGTTCTGTTAAAACTGTTGGTGCACTAACGGTACTTTCTGTGAACATTTTAGACCATGTAGCATCGCCAACAATACCATCAGCAGTTAATCCGTTTTGTGCTTGCCATGCTTTAACGGCAGCATCTGTTTTTGGTCCAAAGGTCCCAATTGGATCAACCCCTAATTTTATCTGTAATTTTTTTACATCTTCTCCTTGTGAGCCTAATTTTAAAAGCATAATATATTGATTTTCAATGTTAAGTTATTATATAATAAATATCCCAAAATATTTTGTAGAATTAAGAAAATTATATTAGTTTTGTAAAAAAATAGATTATGAAAAAAATTATCATTATTCTTTTATTGGTGCCAATTTCATTTACTGTTAAGTCAGAAAACGACCCAATCAAAAAGAGAAACCCGGTAAATAAAAATATAAAAATCCCCAGATTCTTTAAAAATGACACAATACATGTAATTCGTCCGATCTATAAATCGATAAATAATCTAATTGTGGTTAACACAGTTACTGGGAAAAAAGATACGGTTTCGATGATTGGATTTAATTAACTTTACCAACACCAACTTTTTTATTTTGTTGTTGTAATTGTGACCCCACTTGTGCTGATCCGGCTGGCTTACTATGGAACATATGGTAATGCCATTCCCCAATATTGTATGATACAATTCTAACCCTTGGAATTAAAGGTAAAATACTATCTTTATCTTCTGGTAATAGGTTTTCAACATAAAGTTTGAAATTATGGATATAAGCTTCTTTAATTCTATCTGTCAAATCATTCACAAATCCCGATCCAATATCATTTAAATCTCTTCTTTTTTCTTCATTATATGTGGTTCTAGACGAGTAATCATCACTTTCAATGTCTGGAATTGAGCTTAAGCTTTCTAATTTACTTAATTGGTTAGATAAATCATATTTTAAATCCATAATGAACCCTTTCGGTTGTAATATTTTTAATATATTAGGCATTTGCTCAAAATCCATAAATCCACCAACACCTTGTACAATGGTATTTATGCGTGTATTAATTACATTTTTGATATCTTCTTTTGATCTTCCTTTAAAAGCCGAAGTAGTATTTGTTAGTAATTCTGGAACTGACGCCAAACTAGCAAAAGCACCAGATAGTCCATTCATTGATGGCACTAAGTTTAACGCCTGATTTGAATTAAATGTGACTGAACCAACCATTCTTTCGTTTTCAGCCTCTGTTCCTTTTTTTGCGGCTCCAAATGATATTTTTATATTAGATGGAACACCACCCATATTTGTCATAGCTCTAACTAATCCTAGTAAACCATTGTGTGACGCATAAACTTCACCCTTCACAAATTTAAACACTTTTGATCCTGGTTGATCTAATGACTGACCATTAACTTCAATATAATCATAAAAGTCCTTTGTGTTGTTACTGTATTTTTCATTTAAGGTAAACACAGATAAAAACTTGCTTGTATTTTGTGGATTAGCGCTAATCTTTATAACATCTTCAATATTCGCGCCATAATAATAATTTTCATATTTTGAACCGCCAGGTAAACCGTAGGTTTTTTCTAGAAATGCGTGACTAACTCTTTGACCATCTGTACCGCCATAAACAGTTTTAACGTTTATTTGTGGGGTACCCTGCTCTGAAATTAAAGCACCAACAATTAATTTTACTTGTGATTCTGTTATAACAATACCCTTCATTTAAATTATCTTTGTTATATAAATATTTATAATTAATGAAATTCAAAAATATAGTTGAAAACTTATTAATTGAGGCGTCTAAAACAGACACCCTAATTAAAAAATTAGGGGTTAATGAATATAATGCGGAAGCTTTAGCTAAAATCACCGGTCCATTATCGATATTTTTTGCATATAAAATATTAGAAAAATATGAGGCTGACTACTATAAATCAGCGGAATTTGCTAAAGAAGTTATCAAAAGAGATGGACTTACCATTCAACACAGAATGGGTTTAGTTAATGGATCTAACTCTTTTGTAAGAGAAAGAGACAAATTGAGAGGAATTATGGACTGGGTTAGAGTTGGTTTAGATGGTAATGTTAAACCATATCAACAACTAACTTTTGATGAATTATATGATGAATCAGAAAGATGGCACGAATCTTTAGGTATCGGTGATTCTAAAATCGATTATGTTGAGGAGAATCAAATTATATTAGATTATAGAAAAGATGGTGAAGGTTATTATTGGGTTGATTTAGGGTCAACAAATTGTCCGGACGAAGCTGAAAGAATGGGTCACTGTGCCAGTTCTAGGGGTAATCTATACTCATTAAGAAATTTTAAAAAAATCGAAAATAAACACACACTAAATAGAAGTTACTTAACAGCATCAATAGATGGTGATGGTGATTTATTACAATTAAAAGGGGCTAAAAATTCAAAACCACCAAAAGAATTTCATTCTTTAATTTTACCACTACTTTACTTTAAAGAAGATGGTGAATACCTCATCAATGGTTTTGGTTATGAATACAATAGCAAAAATGATTTCAAATTATCTGATCTAACAGATGATGAAGTAAAAAAAATATATGGTGATAGACCTGAATTATTTGATGGTAGGCAAGAAAAAAAATTATTAAGAAATTTAGGAATAATTGAATCAACCAAATACGAAACATTTATTTTAAACATTTCACCAAGCAAAGCAGAAGATTATATTAGAGGTGATTATTCAAATATTATAAGTGATGTTTTACTTGGAGATACATATCAATATTGGGATAACGCCCAACATGCTGAATGGAAATATGCTGCTGATCATGAATTAAATGATGAAAATAGAATAAAAATTATTGAGCTATTAAAACAAAAAACACCAAATTTACCTGAAAATCAAAGACTTAGTGATTTATTAGATGAATTTGATGACGACGATGAAATTAAAAATAGAATTCGATGGTCAGTTAACGATGCGGAAGCTCAAGACTATGAAAATTATTTATATAAAAATGTTAAATCGGCATTTGAAGAATACGGAACTATAATTTCATTCAATGATGAGGGGGTTAAAATTGAAATTAATTTAGAGTCATTAATTGACAGTAACAAAATTGATGATGAAACACTAGATGAGATTGCTGAACGCTGTGAAGGTGATAACCATACTGAATGTATGTTTGATGAATTACTGGGCGATGGGTATATTGAAAAACCTAGATTAGATGTTGATGAAAGATGGTACCCAGATGCTGATAGAGATAATTTTAATGAAATATTATCAGATAGACTTTCTGAAATTTAATATCCCCTTAAATCTTGAAAGTATTCGTAACAAGTAACATAATCAAATTGTCTTGATAAAGTTTTTTTGATTTGCCCAATAGTAAAACTAATTGTTTTGTGTTTTTTAATTAAACTTTTTAATATTTTTGGCATTGTTCCGTCAGCTCTTGTTTCTTTAATTTTTTCAATTAATCTTTCATTAAAAGCAGTTACAAACGGATCACAGTCATTTATATATTTTTGTTTATCATCAAACAAAGGAAATAATTCATCGAATAATTCCCCAATATATTTGTCAACAAATGTTTCTGTAATAAAATATAAAATATTGTGTCGATCATTTGGTTCATCCCCGTCGCCAACATCAATATTTTCATCATCTTCCGGATTTTCATTTTCAACAAATGCAACTTCTGTTAAAAATGGTCTATCTGGATTATTATAGATGTGTTGATATTGTTTTTCGTTAATTAAAATTTTCATTTGTGTGGTGGGAATTTACCTGGTTTTGTGTAAATATAAAAAATTTGTTTAAATGAATTTTCACCAGCCGTATATACTACTTCATCTATTTTTTCAATCTCAATCGCTTTTTCATTATATGTGTCCATGATTTTTTTTCTGGCTGTCTCTTTGTCGTTACCAAATTCTTTTGATTCTGATCTTTTGATCACATCATTATTACAACCGGCGCCACGACTAGTAAAACCTACCCAAGCTTTACCATCTTTACTATTTTCTATTTTACATTTCCAACCAACAGTCATACCGCTAACGGTGACATCTACTTTTGTTACCATTGGATTATATCCCCTATCATAAAGTTCTTTTAATTTGTCACCAACTTTAACATTCATATTACCAATAACTTTACCGCTAGTACTTTGAAACGCATGAAGCTCATCACAATTTGTTGCTGTGTATTCGTCTTTAACGGTTTCATTTAATTCTGCTTTAGCTGCTGGAGTCTCCGCTTGTGCTGCGTTTGTTGTAGTAGCTGCTGTGGTAGTTGCGGCCGCAGCTGTTGTATTTGTTTTATTGGCATCTACCGCTGCAACACTATCAACTTTATTAGGAGTAGCCACCTGAGTTTCTTCTGGGCCTAATTCAGAATAATCATCGGCTTTAACACCAACAACATAACCCGCATGTAATGTATATTCTTTTTCTGGGTTTTTAGGGTCAATGCCCTTTATTCCAGTTAAACCAACTGTATTTGTTTTCAATATAGTAACACCACGTTCTTTAGTTCCTGTA
>JACCDM011854611.1_pt1 | contig 16536 bp, 15 predicted proteins | sample 7445851 | NCBI WGS metagenome assembly JACCDM01 (sample SAMN15323438, study PRJNA562643) | freshwater metagenome | isolation source: river surface water | place: USA:Blue River Watershed | collected 2017-08-16
CACCGCAGCTGCAGCAGGCAATCAAGCTGCTGGCGCTGTCGAACCTCGAAATCGAAACCTTCATTGGCGAGGCGCTCGAGAGCAATCCGCTGCTAGAGATCGACGCAGCCGGGCCGGAACTGCCGGTTGCTGAAGAGACCCCCGATGTCCGGCGCACAACTCTGGAAACCTCCCCGGTCGATCAGCTCGTTTCGGAGGGGCGGGCGGCGGATGATCGTCCGCTCGACATTGACCAGACCGCACTCGACCGTGACCGCGATACCGGCGATGGCGAATGGGGCGCCGAAATCCGCATTGGTCCTGCCGGTGACGATGGCCCTGACATCGACGAACGGGGCGAAGGCGCAAAGGATCTTGCTACCCACCTGCACGACCAGATCGGCGCTCAGGCGCGCGACCCCCGCCTGACCTTCATTGCCCGGTACCTGATCGACCAACTGGATGAGGCCGGTTACCTGCCCGTCACCCTGCGCGAGGTGGCGGGGGAGCTGGGCGTTGCCCTGGCCGAGGCAGAGGCGGCATTGGCCCTGCTCCAGTCGCTTGATCCGACCGGGGTAGGCGCGCGCTCACTGGGTGAGTGCCTGGCGCTGCAGGCGATCGAGGCTGATCGTCACGATCCCTGCATGGCGCGCCTGCTGGAAAACCTTGACCTGCTGGCGCGCGGCGAACTGCCCCGGCTGAAGCGGATGTGCGGGGTGGATGATGAGGACTTCGCCGAAATGCTGGCGGAGCTGCGCAGCTATGATCCCAAGCCCGGGCTGCGATTCAACACCGGCGGCGGCGATCCGGTGGTGCCGGATATCCTGCTCGCGCCGCGCAGCGACGGCGGCTGGGACATCAGCCTGAACCAGGCGACCCTGCCGCGGCTGATCGTCAACCGCAGCTATTATGTTGAGATGCGCGGTGCCTGCGCCGACAAGGGTTCACGCGCCTGGCTGTCGGACAAGCTGGCCGATGCCAACTGGCTGATCAAGGCGCTCGACCAGCGGCAGAAAACGATCCTGAAAGTGGCGAGTGAGATCGTGACCCAGCAGGACGGCTTCTTTCGTCACGGCGTCTCGCACCTCAGGCCGCTGACCTTGCGGACCGTGGCCGATGCGATTGGCATGCACGAATCCATCATCAGCCGCGTCACCTCGAACAAGTATCTCCATTGCCCGCGCGGGACCTTCGAGCTGAAGTATTTCTTCACCTCGGGCGTTGGATCGACCGATGGAGAAGGCGGGGCTTCCGCCGAGGCGGTCAAGGCGGCGATCAAGGCGCTGATCGATGCCGAAGATCCCAAGGCGATCCTTTCCGACGATACGCTGGTTGACCTGCTCAAGGCCAAGGGCTTCGATCTTGCCCGGCGCACTGTCGCCAAGTACCGCGAGGCCATCGGGCTGGGTTCATCGGTGCAGCGGCGGCGTCAAAAGGCGCTGGCGGGAATCCGCTGAGCAGCTAGTCTGTCGCGATCTGACAGGGAGAGACTCCACATGAAACTGCACTTGCTGGCCGCCGCTGCGCTGGCCACCGTTCTGGCTGCGCCCGCGCTGGCCGATCAGGTTGAATACCGCGCGCTGATCCAGGAACGCGATGTCGGCTATCTCAAGCTGGACCGGCAGGGGCAGAAGGTCGCGGTTGATTACAACATCAAGCAGAACGGCCGCGGCCCGACGATCACCGAAGCCGTCACGCTGGACAAGGGTGGCGCACCGCTGGCCTGGACGATCACCGGGCGGACAACCTTTGGCAATGCGGTCAACGAAAGCTTCAAGCGCAGCGCCGCCGGTGCCGAATGGCGCGATTTGGCCGGGCCCGGCCGGATCAAGGGCAAGGACGCGCCGCGTTTTTACGCCACGCAGAACGGCTCGCCCTTGGATGTCGCGATGCTGGCCAAGGCGCTGCTGGCCGATGCCGATCGCAGCATGGCGGTGGCACCGGGCGGCACGGCCCGATTGACCGAACGCGATCGGCGCAGTTTTGATGGGCCGGACGGCAAGCTGGATGTCGTGACCTACGAGCTTTCGGGCCTGTCGCTGAACCCCACCTATATCACGCTTGATGCCAAGGGTGATCTCTTCGCCGTGGCCAGCGCCGGCTCCATCCTGGCGCGCAAGGGTTATGAACGGGTAGCCGACAAGCCGCTGCGCGACCTTGCCGAACAGCTCGCTTCGAGCCGCTTTGCCCAGTTGCAGAGCGAGAGCGCCAAGACGTTCTCAGGGCCGGTGCGCATCCGCAATGTGCGGGTGTTCGACCCCAAGGCCAAGGCGCTCTCCGCGCTGAGCGACGTGGTGATGTCTGGCAGCCGGATCTCAGAGGTTGTTCCCGCCGGGAGTATTGCCACCCCGGGTGAGACCACGGTCGAAGGTGAAGGCGGCACGCTGGTTCCCGGCATGTTCGAAATGCATGGCCACATGGGCCAGGAAGATGCGCTGATGAACGTGCTGGCCGGGATCACCTCGGTCCGCGACATGGGCAACCGGAATGAGGTGCTCGACGTGCTGATTGACCGGATCGGCAAGGGCGAAGTCGCTGGCCCGCGGATCACCCGCTCGGGCTTTATCGAGGGCAAGAGCCCGTTCAGCTCGGCCACCGGCAAGCTGGTGGCGAGCGAGGCCGAGGCGATCGACGCAGTCCGCTGGTATGCCGCGCGCGGCTATAACCAGGCCAAGCTCTACAATTCGATGGACCCCAAATGGGCTCCGAACGTGGTGGCCGAGGCGCACCGGCTGGGCCTGCGCGTGGCGGGCCACGTTCCCGCCTTCTCCAGTGCGGACGAGATGATCGCTGCCGGGTTTGACGAGATTACCCACGTCAACCAGCTGATGCTGGGCTGGGTGCTCAATCCGGGTGAGGATACCCGCACGCTGTTCCGCTTCACCGCCCAGGCCCGCTTCCCCGCGCTTGATCTCAAGTCGGACAGGGTGACCAAGACGCTGGATTCGATGGTGGCCAAGCACGTGGCGCACGAGCCGACCATCGCGATCCACGAACTGGGTCTGACCGCGCTGGACGGCGTGCCGAACCCGGGCGCGATCGACTATATCGATCACATGCCCCCGGCCGAGCAGCGCCAGCTGAAGCAGGCCCTGTTCGGGGCCGATACGCCCAAGCAGCGGGCCGACTACATCGCGGCCTTCTCCAAGATCAAGGAAACCCTGGCCGCAATGCATCGTCGCGGGATCCTGTTGATCCCTGGCACCGATCTGGGCGGCGGGTTCACTTATCACCGCGAACTGGAACTGTTCGGCCAGCTGGGGATGACCCCGGCCGACGTGCTCAGCCGGGCGACGCTGGAGATGGCGCAGTACCTGCACCAGGACCAGGCGCTCGGCAGCATCGAGCGCGGCAAGCTGGCCGATTTCTTCCTGGTGCCGGGCGATCCGACCAAGGACCTGAAGGCGATCAAGACCATCCGCATGGTCTCGCGCGGGGGCACGGTTTACTTCCCGGACGAGGTCTATGCCAAGCTGGGGATCAAGCCGTTCAGCACGCCGGTAAAGGTGACTGCGCCGCAGAACTAGGCGGCTTTCAACGCGGTTACGCAGGGGCGGCATCCATCGGGATGTCGCCCCTTTTGCGTTGAAGCGCCCCGGCATTTCCGCGGTGGCTGACGAAGCGGTTTGGCAGCAGATGGCTGTGAAACGTTGCTGAAAGGGACTGGAACTTCGCCCCAGCCCGTTGCAGCATAAGGGCAAGGGTCGAGAGCGCAGGGGGCAAGAATGGACGGGTGGATCTGGATCGGAGCTTTGGCGCTCTATGTGCTGTTTCGGCTGTGGTACGACAATTGGCGCGGTCCGCTGACCAAAGAAGAAATTGATACCTTCTTTGCCGAGGTCCACGGCAAGTACGGCGGCGGCAATGATCCGGCGGTGCTGCGGTCGTTCCTTGAGGCGGACGATGGCCAGGAATTCGTCATGCTCAACCTGGTCAAGATCGAGCCGGGCATGGTGGTCGATCCGCAGTCGGGCAAGGAACTGTCCGGCCGCGAGGCGATGCGTCGCTATTCCGATCCCTTTGTCCGCGCGCTGATCGCGCAAGGCGGCCATCCCGGCATGGTCGGTCGCAAGGTCGGCCCCTATATCGATGCCTGGTCCGTTGAAGGCGATCCGGGCTGGTCGATCTTCGGGCTGATGCGGTATCGCAGCCGGCGCGATTTGCTGAAGCTAGCGGCAGATCCCCGCTTTGCTGACATCCATCCTTACAAGCTGCTGGGCATCCCGGTGACCTTCAGCTTCCCGACCCAGCGCGAATTGTCGGTCTACATGGGGCCGCGCGGATGGGTGGCGCTGGTGCTCGCGCTGATCGCGGCGCTTCTCCAATTGGCGCTAATCTAGGGCAGGGTACGCGGATTCTTGACCGATCAGGCTTCGAGTTCGATGTCCCAGTAAAGCCAGTCCCGCCAGGTTTCGTGCAGGTAATTGGGCGGAAAAGCGCGGCCGCGCTCCTGCAAATGCCAGGAAGTTGGCCGGATCGGCTCGATCAGTAATGGCATGCCGGCCTGCTTCGGTGTGCGTCCGCCCTTGCGCAGGTTGCACGGCGCGCAGGCCGTGGCGACGTTTTCCCAGCTGGTCCGTCCACCCAGCCGCCGCGGGACAACATGATCGAAGGTCAGGTTGTGCGGGCTGCCGCAATACTGGCAGGTAAAGCGATCGCGCAGGAACAGGTTGAAGCGCGTAAAAGCGGGAAACTCGCTGGGCTTCACATATTGCCGCAAGGCAATCACCGACGGGATGGGCATGGTCCAGTTCGGAGAATGGACTTCGCGCGCATAGCTGTCGACAATATCCACCCGCCCCAGAAAGACCGCCTTGATCGCGGTTTGCCAGGGCCACAGGCTTAGCGGGTAATAGGACAGCGGGGTGTAATCGGCGTTCAGCACAAGGGCGGGGCAATCGGACAGATTGCGGGAGGGATCCTCCGACGCGCTGCGGAACCGGGCCGCGCGCTCAATCAGCTCCGCCTTGAGCATGGCCTCCGGTAACAATCGGGCATGACGGTTTGGCTACAACCCATAGGTGAAACAGAACATGGGGGGCTTTGCCGCGTCAAGCCTTGCCTTGGCCGACAATCCACAGGCAAGAGAGCACCGTGATCCGCACCCGTTTCGCCCCCAGCCCCAATGGCCAGCTGCATCTTGGCCATGCCTATGCGGCGATTGTCGCGCATGATCTGGCACGGGCGCAGGGCGGAGAATTCCTGCTGCGGATCGAGGATATAGACGGCACCCGCAGCCGGGCAGACCTGGTGCCTGAAATCCTTGCCGACCTGCAATGGCTTGGGCTGTCGTGGGACGGACCGGTGGTGTACCAGTCGGATCGGCTGGCCAGCTATGCGGCAGCGGCGGAGCGGCTCAAGGCGATGGATCTGCTCTATCCCTGCCAATGCACCCGGGCCGAAGTGCAGGCAGCGGCGCAAGCAACTGGGCCGGACGGGCCCATCTATCCCGGCACCTGTCGCGGCAAGGTGGTCGATCCGGATGGCGCAGCCTGGCGGCTTGATATGGCCGCGGCGGTCAGGTTGGCGGGGCCGTTGGAATGGGCCGATGAACTGGCCGGGCCGCAGATCGGCGCACCCTTGCAATTTGGCGACGTGGTGCTGCTGCGCAAGGAGGCACCTGCCAGCTATCATCTCGCCGCCACGCTGGATGATGCGACCGATGGCATCACGCTGATCACCCGCGGGCAAGACCTGTTTGCCGCAAGCCACGTTCATCGCCTGCTCCAGGCCCTGCTAGGACTGCCGGTGCCGACCTGGTATCACCACCAGCTGTTATGCGAAGAGGATGGCCGCAAACTGGCCAAACGTCGCGGATCCCCGGCGCTCGCAGACCTGCGCAAGGCCGGGGAAGATGGCCGGGCCGTGGCCCAGGCACTGCGCATGGACCAATTCCCTACTGGCCTTTACCTGGGGCCGGGCGTAGGATTGCTTGCATGAGCTATGTCCTGATTCCCGTACTCGTGGTGCTGATGGCGCTGGTTGTTGTCAGCCTGGTCAAAGGCATCGCCGCTTTCATGCAAAGCACGCGCGAGGATCTTGAGCGGGGTGAGGGTTCCGGCCCCAGCCAGATGCAGCTCAAGCAGAACAAGATGATGTACGCCCGCATCCTCTATCAGGGGATCGCAATCGTCGTCGTTGCCATCCTGCTGTTCGCCAACCGCTGAGCCCGCGGGCCGGCCCTTGGTTAAGCTCAACAAGATCTACACCCGCACCGGTGATGACGGGACCACGGGTCTGGTCGACGGTTCGCGCCGCGCAAAACACGATGCCCGGATGGAGGCGATCGGCTCGGTCGACGAGGCCAACAGCCTGATCGGTTTTGCCGTCGCCGCACCGGACGGTTTGGGGCCGCATGAAGCGGCCCTGATCCGCATCCAGAATGATTTGTTCGACCTTGGTGCAGACCTTGCCACCCCTGGTGACGACTTTGCTCCATCAGCAATGGTTTTGCGGATCGTTGAGCCGCAGGTTGACTGGCTTGAGCGGCAGATAGACGCCCTTAACGAGGCGCTAGCCCCCCTTACCAGTTTTATCCTTCCGGGCGGTGCCGAGCCGGCAGCGCGCGTGCATCTGGCGCGCGCAACGGTGCGCCGGGCCGAGCGGGCGGCCACTGCGCTGGCCGCACAAGAACCGGTCAATCCTGCGACCTTGGCCTATCTTAACCGCCTTTCCGATTACCTCTTCGTCCTCGCCCGCGCCCTTAACAATGGCGGCTCGGGCGATGTCCTGTGGGTGCCGGGCCAGTCGCGCTAATTTGGCGCTAGCCAAGCCTCTCCCCCGCCGCTAGGCAGCACCACTTGCTGCACTTGCGAAGGGGAATTTCGATGCGGACAGTGGCGGTTATCGGCGCGGGGCAGATGGGTTCAGGCATTGCCCAGACCATCGCGCAATTCGGCATGAACGTGCTGCTTTCCGACGTTGACCTGGCCCGTGCCGAAGCCGGCAAGGGCAAGATCGACCAGGCGCTGGGCAAGCTGGTCGGCCGCGGCAAGATCACCCCGGATGAAGCGACTGCCGCACTGGCCCGGATCACCGCGGTTCCCGACTATGCGCCGATGATCGATGCCGAACTGATCATCGAGGCGGCGACCGAAAAGGAAGAGATCAAGCACCGCATCTTCGCCGAAGCCGGCAAGGTGCTGGGTGCCGATGCGATCATGGCATCGAATACCAGTTCGATCCCGATTACCCGCATGGCCGTCAGCTCGCCCGATCCCGCGCGGTTCATTGGCCTGCACTTTTTCAACCCGGTGCCGGTGATGGGCCTGATCGAGGTAATTCCGGGCTTGGCCACGTCCAAGGAAACCGTTGCCCGCACCCGTGCTTTTGCTGAAGGCCTGTCCAAGCAGGTCGTGCTGGCCGAGGACGAACCCGGCTTTGTGGTCAACCGCATCCTCCTGCCGATGATCAACGAAGCAGTCTTCGTCCTGGGTCAGGGTACGGCCAGCATTCCCGATATCGACAAGGGCTGCCGCCTGGGCCTCAACCACCCGATGGGCCCGCTCGAATTGGCCGATTTTGTCGGGCTGGATACCTGCCTTGATATCGTCAAGGTGCTCTACAACACCACGGGCGACAGCAAGTATCGGCCGGCCCCGCTGCTGGTGAAATATGTCGAGGCCGGTTGGCTTGGTCGCAAGACCGGCCGGGGGTTCTACGACTATTCAGGCGAAGCGCCGGTTCCGACACGGTAGTTGGTGCGGGCGCAGGCAGGCCCGGTCCTATTTGCGCGGCGCAGCGACCCTTGCGATTTCAGTAAGACCCTGCGCGAGCAGTAGCTCCGCTTGTTGGCTGTTGGCCAACAGGGCGCGATGCAGGCCCATCAGCTTCTCGATCAGCCGCCCCAGCCGTGGACCACGCCACTTTTGCAGCTGGCGCAGGATATCACCCTTGTCCTTGAAAAAGATCCGCCGGGCAGCGGTCTCAGCCTCGACAAATCGCTCAATGTCCCCACTTCGCCCGATCCTGGCGGCCAGCTGGCCCAGCTGGCTCACGCGTCGCTCAAGCGCCAGAAGTAGCCCGACAGGGTTGAGGCCCAGCTCGCGCATCCGCCGCAGTTCACCGGGCAGGCGCTGGACATCGCCGGAAAGAACCGCGTTGACTATCGGCATCAGGCCGTCGTCTTCTGTCCGTGCCCCGATTGCCTCAAACGTGCTGGCATCGGCTGTTCTGGGGGCCTGCGGTGTCGCGTCGAGGTAAAGCGCCAGCTTGGCAACTTCGCTAGCGGCGACACGGGTATCGAGCGCTGCCGCACGCGCTATGCGCTCGGCCAAATCGCCCCCCAGCTTGACCCCGGCTGCCCCCGCCATATCCCGCACTGCGCCACTGACGCTGCGCAGATCAGGTGGATAGAACATCGCCATCAGCGCGTCGGGGCGACCGGCCAAAAGCTTAGCCGTGCGTGACTTGTCAGTCGCGCTGCTGGCCATCACGATGACTGGGCAGGGCTCGCTTTCGCCCTGCAACATCGCCTCGATCGCATCGTGGGCCTCATCACCACTGGCCCGGACGAGGATATGACGGCTGCCCCCGAACAGGGAAGTTGACCGGGCCTCGTCGCCCAGTCGCGCCGGATCCTTGCGCAGGTCGGCACCCGCCAGTTCCACCCGTTCACCCGGATCGGGCAGCAGCTCGATCAGCAATTGGGCTGCATCCTGGACCCCTGCATCATCGGGTCCGCAGAGGAAGAACACCCGGGCTTCGCGCGCGGCGCGCGGGGCGATCGACTTGAAATCCTTTTGAGTGGCTTTCACTGCCCGCCTGCTTGGCCTTCGCGCAGCTGGAGGGCAAGCCGCGCGACGATCTTGTCCGCCACGACCTTGGCCAGGTTTTCCAGCGCCGTCTGTTCCGCCGCAATCGTGGCATATTCGGAGCTCACCACGTCGATCCCTGCATCGGAGCCTGCCGTTGCATCCAGCACGACGGTGCCGGTAACGCTGTCGATCAACTGATAGCGCGCGCGCAGTGTGCGGCGTTCGCGTCCGATTGTGTCATCGGACAGCAGGCCAAGGCCTTCCAATTTCTCATCGAGCCGGACGTCGAGCCGGTAGCGCGGCGTTGCCTGCCCGGCCGCGCCGAGCCGGTCGACCAGGGCGTTGCGCACCAGCCATCCGGCCTTGCCTTCGATCGCCGGAACCTCAACCGCGGCTAGTCCCTGGGCAACCTGTCCACTGGCCCCGCCGGCGTACATCGGCTTCAGCCCGCAGGCGGACAGCAGCAATGCCGCCGCAAGGACGCCCAGATGCTTCATGCGACGAGATTCACCAACCGGTCTGGCACCACGATCACTTTCTTGACTGCCTTGCCATCCAGCGCACGCTGCACCTTGTCGCTGGCCAGCGCAAGCGCCTCCAGTTCCTCACGCGGCAGGCCCTTGGCGACGGTGATCGTGTCGCGCAACTTGCCCAGCACCTGGATCGCGATGGTTACTTCATCCTCGACCAGCAGCGCCGGATCGACCGCAGGCCAGGCGGCATCGGCCACCAGGCCACCCCCGCCAATTGCGGCCCAGGCCTCTTCGGCAAGGTGCGGCATCATCGGCGCAACCAGCAGCAGCAGGGTGCGGATCGCGGCCGAACGGCTGGCGCTGGACGCCGCCTTTTCGGTGGCACCTGTCAGCTCGTAAATCCGCGCCACGGCCTTGTTGAAGCCCAGCGCGGCAATGTCCTGCGTCGCGGCATGGACGGTCTGGTGCGCCTTGCGATCCAGCGCCTTGTCCTCGCCGGTCGCAGACGCGTCGTACTGCCCGAACAGCCGCCACAGGCGCTGAACGAAACGGGCACAGCCTTCGATCCCGGCCTCGGACCAGGGCAGGTCGCGCTCGGGCGGGCTGTCGGAAAGCATGAACCAGCGCACCGCGTCGGCACCGTACTGGGCAATGATGTCATCCGGATCGACGACATTTTTCTTGCTCTTCGACATCTTGATGACGCGGCCAATCTCTACCGGCTGGCCATCTGCCTTCAGGATTGCGCTGTCACCGCCGCGTTCGACTTCGCCTGGGCTGAAGTAGACCGGCTGACCATTGACCGGATCGATCCGCGAATAGGTTTCGTGCGTCACCATGCCCTGGGTGAACAGGCTGGCGAAGGGTTCCTTCACATCGATCAGGCCGATGTGGTTGAGCGCGCGGGTCCAGAAGCGGGCATAGAGCAGATGGAGGATCGCATGCTCGATCCCGCCGATATACTGTTCCACCGGCAGCCACTGCTTGATCACTTCCGGATCGAATGGCCGGTCGCCGGGCTGGCTGGCAAAGCGCAGGAAGTACCACGAGCTGTCGACGAAGGTGTCGAGGGTGTCGGTCTCGCGCTCGGCGGGCTTGCCGCACTTGGGGCAATCAACGTGCTTCCAGGTCGGGTGACGCAGCAGCGGGTTGCCCGGCACGTCAAAGCTGACGTCTTCGGGCAGGGTCACGGGCAGCTGGCTTTTCGGCACCGGGACCACGCCGCAATCGCCGCAATGGATGAACGGGATCGGGGTGCCCCAATAGCGCTGCCGGGAAACGCCCCAATCGCGCAGGCGGTATTGCGTCTCACCCTGACCCCAGCCGTCGTGCGTTGCCTTGGCGATAACAGCCGCCTTGGCCTCATCGATGGTCATGCCGTCGAGCCATTCGGAATTCACGATCCGGCCCGGGCCGGTATAGGCCTCGTTACCGGCAAACGCGGGATCGGCCTCGTCACTATCAGCGACCACCCGGGTCACGGGCAGCTCGTACTTGCGGGCGAAGTCGAGGTCGCGCTGGTCGTGAGCTGGGCAGCCAAAGACTGCGCCGGTGCCGTAATCCATCAACACGAAGTTCGCGACATAGACCGGCAGGTGCCAAGACTTCTTGAGCGGGTGTTCAACCGAATAGCCGGTGAAGAAGCCCTTCTTCTCGGCCGTTTCCAGTTCGGCTGCGGTCGTGCCGCCCTGCTTGCATTCGGCAATAAAGGCTTCCAGCTCAGGCGAATCCGCCGCCAGCTTCTGGGCGAAGGGATGGTCGGCCGCAATGGCAACGAAGCTCGCGCCAAACATGGTATCGGGCCGCGTGGTATAGACCTCGATCCCGTCGGAACTGTCGACGAAGTGGAACTTGCAGCGCAGGCCCTGGCTCTTGCCGATCCAGTTTGCCTGCATAGTGCGGACCTTCTCGGGCCAGTTTTCCAGGCCGTCGAGCCCGGCAAGCAGGTCGTCGGCGAACTCGGTGATCTTGAGGAACCACTGGTTGAGCTTGCGCTTCTCAACCAGCGCGCCGGAACGCCAGCCGCGGCCGTCGATCACCTGCTCGTTGGCCAGCACGGTCATATCAACCGGGTCCCAGTTGACCGCCGATTCCTTGCGATAGACCAGCCCGGCTTCATAGAGGTCAAGGAACAGCGCCTGTTCCTGGCCGTAATAGTCCGGTTCGCAGGTGGCGAGCTCACGGCTCCAGTCGAGCGCAAAGCCCAGGCGCTTGAGCTGGGCCTTCATGTTGGCGATGTTGTCGCGGGTCCAGCCGCCGGGGTGGACACCCTTTTCCATTGCCGCGTTTTCGGCCGGCATGCCGAAGGCATCCCAGCCCATCGGGTGCAGCACTTCAAAGCCTTGCATCCGCTTGGTCCGGGCCAGCACGTCACCCATGGTGTAATTCCGCACGTGGCCAATGTGGATCCGGCCCGAGGGGTAGGGAAACATCTCTAGCACGAAGGAGCGCGGCTTGTTGCTCGCATCGTCGGCGCGGAAGGTTTGGCGTTCGTCCCACGCCCGCTGCCAGCGCGAATCGGCGCTGGACGGATCAAAGCGTCCGGATTCTGGATTTTGGCTCGTCATGGCCTGCCCTCTAGCCGCTGTACGCGGCTTGTCGAGGGGGTCACTTACTCGGCAACGGCGCTGCGGCGCAGGTCGCGGGCCTTGGTCAGGATGATGTCTTCCAGCTTCTGGACGGTCGCGGCCTGCACCGGGGCATCAATCCACACCCCGTTCTGGGCAACCTGGCGGCTGGCGGCAACGCGCAGGGCATCGGCGCGCAGGTCCTGGTCGAGAATGGTGACAGTAACCTTCATCCGCTCACCCGCATTGTTCGGGTTGGCGTACCAGTCGGTCACGATCACGCCGCCGCTGCTGTCCGTCTGGAGCAGCGGCATGAAGCTGAGCGCTTCGAGGCTGGCGCGCCAAAGGTAGCTGTTGACGCCGATCGTGGTGACTTTCGAGGCGGCGAGATCGGCCTTGGGGCGATCCCTGCCACCACAGCTGGCCAGCGCAAAGGCTGCCATGGCGACCAGGCCGGCGCGGCCGATCCGGGAAAAGGTGCTCTGTCCGGAAATGACGGTCATCATGGTCAACGTAAGATCCTGTCTAGACGGGACGATGGAGCGACCCGCGCGAAACCTGCGCAGCCTCTATAGCCAAGGCGGCCAAGGCGGCAAGTGCGCATTGGCCGCCAAGCCGGTGAACGCCCGCTGAATGTTTCATCGTAGTTTCTGGTTAACGGTCAATTCATGGGGCCAAGGCGAGATAGTGCTTGGCATCGGAGCGCGATCGCGCGAAACTTGCCGCGTCCAAATTGGGGGGTAGCAAAAGCTCAAGATGTTTGTCGCCAAGTCCACCGCAAGCAAGCCGGCGAAGGGACGCAGCAGCGCCGCTTCGGCCTTGTTGCTGGCCGGGACGGTGACGGTCCTGGCCCTGCCCAGCGCGGTTCTGGCGCTGTCGGTTGGCATCGGGCCCCGGTTGTCTGCGCCGACCGAATTGGCCGATGACGGTTTTGAACCGGCACGGGTCGATCCCCGGCTGGCGCGCTCAATTTCGGTGCGCGCGCTGGGGGCGGGGCAAACCTTCCGCTTTACCCCGGGCGCTGCACCCAACCGGCTTGACCGGTCCGTAACCGTGGCCGTGCGCGTGGACGGAGCCATGGGCCGGTCGAACCGCGGCACGCTGGCGGCCAGCGACGGCGGATTCCGGATCGCTCCCACTGCCTATAGCCTGGGCGTTTCGCGCGGGTACAAGGGCTTCGCCCAGAACAGCGGTGCAGGCAATGAGCTTCGCCGGGTTGAAATTCCTGACCTTGCCAGCTTCAAGCCATCGCCTGGCGCCAAAGAGAACCCTTCGCGGTTCAGCCCCAGGATTGCCCTTGACGGACGCGAGCCCGCCGGACGTTCCCCGCGTACATTGCAAGGCCAGCCCGAGGAAGTGGTTGACCTGGGCGGGTCTTACCGCCTGACCCAAAACCTCAATGTTACCGCCGGGGTGCGCAGCACGTCAGAGCGCGACCGACTGGCCCCGCTGAGCGATGGGCGCAAGGATAACCAGGCGGTCTACGTCGGGACCCAGTTCAAGTTCTGATTGTCTACGAAAGAATAGCTATTCGCAGCCCTTGCGGCGCATGGCCTCCTTGCATAACCTGACGCTACGGTTTGGGCGGTTTGGAGAGGGTCAGATGGCACGAGTAGCAGTGGTGACCGGTGGCACGCGCGGGATTGGTGAGGCGATCTGCCAGCGGCTTAAGCGCCAGGGACACACCGTCATCGCCAACTATGCGGGCAACGAGGAAAAGGCCAAGGCCTTTACCGCCGCAACCGGCATTCCCGCCTATCGCTGGGACGTGGGTGATCACGAGGCCACGCTGGCAGGCTGCGCCCGGATCGAAGCAGAGCATGGTCCGATCGACATTGTCGTCAACAATGCCGGGATTACCCGCGACGGCACGCTGCACCGGATGAGTTTTGAGGACTGGAACGAGGTCCTGCGGGTCAATCTGGGCGGCTGTTTCAACATGGCCAAGGCTACCTTTCCCGGCATGCGCGAACGCGGCTGGGGCCGGATCGTCAATGTCGGCTCGATCAACGGCCAGGCCGGACAATATGGCCAGGTCAACTATGCGGCCGCCAAGTCCGGCATCCACGGCTTTACCAAGGCGCTGGCCCAGGAAGGCGCCAAGTTCGGTGTGACCGTCAATGCCATCGCCCCGGGCTATATCGATACCGATATGGTGGCCGCGGTGCCCGAGAATGTCCTGGAAAAGATCGTTGCCAAGATCCCGGTCGGACGGCTGGGCATGGCCGAGGAGATCGCCCGCGGCGTGGCCTTCCTGACCAGCGACAACGGCGGCTTTATGACCGGATCGACCATGAGCATCAATGGCGGCCAGCACATGTACTGATCTGTTGGGAAAAGTTGACAGAGTTGAGACTGGGTCCGCGTTTCGAAAAAGGTATTCTTCTATCGGCCCAGATGAAGGTCCTTCAGAAGCCGATAACTTCAAAGAGCCGCGCCGTAATGCAAGATTTTGCGAAGTAGAAAAACGGTTCCAGACCACGACTTTGGCGGCTACGACTAACCGATGACGACGCCGTTCCATCCGCCGGTAAAGCGATCAATCGAGATCGCCGGGCACAAGACCTCGATCAGCCTAGAGCCGCTGTTTTGGGAGCTGCTCAAGCAGGCGGCGGCGGCCGAGGAGCTGCCGATTAGCGCACTGGTGGCGCGGATCGACAGCGAACGGATTGTTGCACCGACCCCGCCAGGGTTGGCGGGGGCGGTGCGCGTCTGGTTGGTCGGTTGGCTGGCCTCGAAACTGGGGCAGTCAAATCAGGGCGAGCGCAAGTCCGCCTAGCGCGGCGCTGCCCAGTACCGGCAGCACCCCCCAATTGAGGCGGAACAGTAACACCGCACAGATGAGACTGAGCGCGGCCGCACGCCAGTCAAGGCTCGCCCAGACTGGCAGCCCGCCGGCATAGCTGCGGAACAGCACATGCCCGCCAAACCATAGCGCGAGACTGGCGATCACCCCGACCACCGCAGCCGTCACCGCTGCCAGCGCGCCCTTCAGCCGCACGGCTTGCTCCACCCGCTCAATCCACGGCGCGAAGGCGAAGATCCACAGGAAGCAGGGGGCAAAGGTAACCCAGGTGGTCAGCGCGGCACCCAGAATTCCGGCAACCAGGGGAGTGAATGGTTCGGGCGCGCGGAAAGCCGCGAGGTAGCCGACGAACTGGGTAACCAGGATCAGCGGTCCTGGAGTCGTTTCTGCCAGGCCCAGCCCATCGGCCATTTCGCCCGGTTGCAGCCAGTGAAAACCATTGACCGCTTGCTGCGCCATGTATGCGAGGACAGCATAGGCACCGCCGAAGGTGACGACAGCGAGCTGGGAAAAGAAGCTTCCGATCTGCCAGAGCACGTGACTGCGGCCGAGCGTGAGCAGAACAATGGCCATCGGCAGCGCCCAGATCGTACCCCAGACCAGCTCGGCCTTGAGCGAAGCCAGCCACGGACGCGATGGCAGGGCCTCGGTGTTTTTGATCGGCTTCAGCGCCAACAGGTCGGGCCTGAGCGTGGCAGCAGTAAATCCGATCAGCCCGGCCCCCAGGACAACGACGGGAAAGGGCAGGGCCAGCAGCGTCAGCGCCAGAAAGGCAGCGATGGCGAGCCCTTGCTTGAACCGGGTATCCAGCGCGCGTCCGGCAATGCGCAGCAGGGCCTGGCTCACCAGCGCAAGGACCGCGGCCTTGATCCCCAGAAAGAGTGCGGCGAACCAGCCCAGGTTCGCGGCAGCGGCATAAAGGATCGAGAGCGCGAGGATCACCAGCGCGCCGGGAACCACGAAGAGCAACCCGGCGGCTAAGCCACCGCGCCAGCCATGCAGTTTCCAGCCGATCCAGGTTGCCAATTGCTGTGCCTCCGGCCCGGGCAGGAAGTGGCAGAAGTTCAGGGCGTGAAGATATTGCGCCTCGGTCACCCAGCCGCGCTCTTCCACCACCTCGCGGTGCATCAGCGCGATCTGCCCGGCCGGCCCGCCGAAGCTTAGGCAGCCGATCCGGGCGAAGGTCTTGACGAGTTGAGGGAAAGTCGGGGTCGGTTGTGCGGTCACGCCACGCTCCATGCCTAAAGCATCGCCGAAAGGCGACGCATTTCAGGCAACGCTTGGGCGGACTGGCGCCTGACCGGGAGGTTGCTTGGCCCCGATGCCGCAAAAATCCTACGGCAGCGGTGCGCGGTCAAGCCCATGGCATGGGCTCCCTCTGCGAGTGTGCCCCCTGCCTAAGGGGTATGACGCCGACCGGTTCCGGCGATCAAGTCAGTCCCCGCCGACCCGTTCGATCTCTGCGCCCACCAGCGCCAGTTTTTCCTCCAGCCGCTCGTAACCGCGGTCGAGGTGGTAGAGGCGGTGGACCTGGGTTTCGCCTTCGGCAGCAAGTCCGGCGATGACCAGGCTCATCGAAGCGCGCAGGTCCGTTGCCATGACTTCGGCGCCGGTCAGCTTCTTGACCCCGTGGACCACGGCGGTGCGGCCCTTGGTCTCGATATGCGTGCCCATCCGCTTCAGTTCGGGCACATGCATATAGCGGTTTTCGAAGATCGTCTCGGTCAGGACCGAGCTGCCTTCGGCCAGGCATAGCATGGCCATCAACTGGGCCTGCATGTCGGTGGCAAAGCCGGGGTAGGGGGCGGTGGAGAGCGTTACGGCCTTCATCGGGCCATCGCACCAGACCTTGATGCCATCATCGCCGGGTTCAACGTGATCCCCTGCGTCGCCCAGGGCCTGCAGCGTGGCGAGCATCGCATCCGCTACGGCGTGCTTCAGGAACACTTCGCCCC
>JACCDM010736836.1_pt1 | contig 16526 bp, 15 predicted proteins | sample 7445851 | NCBI WGS metagenome assembly JACCDM01 (sample SAMN15323438, study PRJNA562643) | freshwater metagenome | isolation source: river surface water | place: USA:Blue River Watershed | collected 2017-08-16
TGATCCATGACCACCACTGCTTACCTGAACCAAGCTTTCCGCCAAGCCCGAATCTAAAGAGTGGCAGCATGCGACCAAGTGCGCCACCTGTTGGATCAAGAACCAAACCGGTGCGCAGCTTTACGGTGCGAACAGCGCCGGCAAGATCGGCGGCACCTTCCCATTCGCGACAGACAGCGGCTAGGAAGTCATTACCGACAGAATCGGTTTCTACAACTGCGCGGTTTCCGGAATCTCCATACCAACCAATCGCGCTAGCTGAGATAAACACCTGAGGTTTTACTTCAGCAACGGCGTTGGCGATTGCAGTGGTGCCAAGTAAGCGAGAATTCAAAATTTCAGATTTGTATCGCTTACTCCAGCGCTTATCTCCAACGCCAACTCCGGCGAGATGGATTACCGCATCAACGCCGCGCAACGCTTCGATATCTACATAACCAGTCTTCGGATCCCACTGGATTTCATCAGGGGCAACAGTTGCGCGACGCACTAAACGCTGGACTGTATGACCTTCGGATTTCAAATGTCCAACTAGCGCGCTTCCGATTAATCCTGAAGCGCCGGTGATGGCGATGCGTTGTGGAACTGACATGAGATCTAGAGACCCTTAAAGACCTAGATCGGATTCAAATGCTCCACCTTCGAGACGCTCTTTAAGCGTAACTAGGAAGCGAGCAGCATCTGCGCCATCGACAACGCGATGATCGTAAGAAAGTCCAAGATAGACCATGGAACGAATCGCAATTGTTTCGCCACCATCTTCACCCTTTACGACCATTGGTCGCTTAACAACTGCACCAAGGCCCAAGATTGCAACCTGAGGTTGGTTGATGATCGGAGTATCAAAGAGCGCTCCGCGACTTCCGGTGTTAGTTAGCGTAAATGTTCCGCCACCTAATTCATCTGGCGTCACCTTGTTATCGCGTGTGCGTGCAGCAAGGTCAGCGATCTTGCGAGCGATTCCACCCATATTCAAATCACCAGCGTTATGAATGACTGGAACCAAGAGGCCGCGTTCTGTATCGACTGCGACGCCAAGGTGTTCTGCACCGTGGTAAATAATTTGATCGCCCTCAACTGATGAGTTCAATACTGGATGCTGTTTTAGGGCTTCGCAAACGGCAACGGCAAAGAATGGAAGGAATGAAAGTTTTACGCCTTCACGCGCTTCGAAAGTTGCCTTTGAGCGATCACGTAAACGCGCAATCTTGGTTACATCTACTTCAATAACTGTTGTTAGCTGTGCGCTTACTTGAAGTGATTCGACCATGCGGGCTGCGATAACTTTGCGCAAGCGAGACATGGTGACAGTGGTTCCACGAAGTGGGGAAGCGGCAACAACTGGGGCAACGGCGGCACGTTGTGCCGGTGCAGAAGTCGCAGCAGTTACTTGTGCGCTCTTTTGTGGAGCGGCTGCTTCAACATCTTCCTTACGAATTCTTCCGCCAATACCGGTGCCCTTAACGTTGGCTAAGTTGACTCCCATTTCATTGGCGAGTTTGCGAACAATTGGAGTGACATACGCATCGGCAGGTTGTGAAACCGGAGCAGCAGCTGCACCTGGAGTAGGTGCTGGGGCAGGAACAACTGGTGCAGCAACGGGTGCTGGTGTTGTTACTACGGGGGCTGTAACAACTGGCGCTGCAGGTGCAGGCGTTGGCGCTGCTGCAGGAGCCGCAGGCGCAGCTGCACCCGCTCCGCCAATAACAGCAAGACGTGCGCCAACTGGAACAGTTGAATCAACGGGAACATCAATTGAAATAATTGTTCCAGCAACTGGTGAAGGAATTTCGGTATCAACTTTGTCAGTTGAAACTTCAAGCAGCGCTTCATCAACAGCAATTGAATCGCCAACGCCTTTAAGCCAGCGAGTAACTGTTCCTTCGCTAACGCTTTCACCAAGTGCGGGCATCGTAATAATCGTTCCGGCTGAAGTTGCAGGTGCCGCTACAGGAGCAGCCGCAACTGGCGCGGCAGGTGGGGGAGTTACAGCAACTGGTGCAGGAGCTGCAGGTGCTGGAGTTGCAACTGGTGCGGCTGGTGCCGGCGTTGAGCTTGTGGCGGCGCTATCGGCGATGATTGCAAGTTCTGCGCCAACAGGAACTGTTTGATCGATTCCAACAACAATTTTTTGTAGAACTCCCGCTACCGGTGAAGGGATTTCGGTATCAACTTTGTCAGTTGATACCTCAAGGAGTGGCTCATCCATTGCGACATGGTCGCCTTCTGATTTAAGCCAACGTGTGACTGTTCCTTCGCTGACACTTTCGCCAAGTGCAGGCATAGTTACTGAGAAAGTCATTGCGTTTTCCTATTCTCTATCCGTGAGCGTGAAGTGGTTTGCCGGCAAGTGCCATATGCGCTTCACCCATTGCTTCAGAAAGCGTTGGGTGGGCGTGAATCAATGGAGCAACATCATCTGCTGATGCTTCCCAGTTAAAGATTAATTGCGCTTCGGCAAGTAGTTCACCGACACGTGAACCGACCATGTGAATTCCTAGAACTGGTCCACCTTTTTGCGAGACTAACTTTATCGAACCCGCAGTGCGCAGAATCTGCGCCTTACCGTTTCCGGCTAGGTCGTAATTAAGTTCAACAACATCGTAACCGCGCTCTTTTGCTTGTGCAGTTGTAAGACCAACTGAGGCAACTTCTGGTTCTGAGTACGTAACGCGCGGAACACCGTCATAGTTAATTGGGCGTGGTTTAAGCCCTGCGATTTCTTCAGCAACCAAAATGCCTTCACCAAAACCAACATGAGCGAGCTGCAGAGTTGGAATTAAATCTCCAACTGCCCAAATACCTGGCACATTGGTACGGCATTTGTTATCAACCAAAACGTATCCACGATCCATGGCGATGCCTTGTTCTTCATAACCCAGGTTGGCCGAAACCGGACCGCGGCCAACAGCGACCAAGAGGACTTCCGCGGTAAAAGTCTTTCCATCTTCCAGCGTGATAGTTACGCCGTCAGCCGTCACTGTATGAGATTTGAAGCGAACGCCGAGTTCGAAATTGATTCCACGCTTGCGGTAGGCGCGCTCTAGCTGCTTGCTTGATGACTCATCTTCGAGAGCCACAAGATGTGGCAAGCCTTCAATAATTGTTACGTCAGCGCCGAATGATTTCCAGACTGATGCGAATTCGCAGCCGATGACTCCGCCGCCAAGAACAATGACGCTCTTTGGTACATATTCCATCTTCATCGCTTGATCAGATGTGATGACTTTCTTTCCATCTATATCTAAACCAGGCAGAGTGCGTGCATATGAACCTGTTGCAAGGAGAATATTTTTTCCGGTATATCGAGCACCGTTTACTTCTATGGTGTCTTTAGCGACCAGTTTTCCGTGGCCTTCGATAAAGGTGATGTTGCGAGACTTAACTAGACCTTGCAGGCCTTTATGTAACTTAGTTATAACGCCATCTTTATAGGCGTTCACGCCAGTCATATCTATTGAGTTAAAAGTTGCATTTACGCCGAAGTGGCTCGCATCGCGTGCGCCGTCTGCAATCTCACCGGCATGGAGCAGGGCCTTAGTTGGGATGCATCCGCGGTGAAGACAAGTGCCGCCTAATTTATCTGCCTCGATTAGCGCTACGGATAGTCCGAGTTGTGCGCCGCGTAGTGCAGCTGCGTAACCGCCACTGCCGCCACCTAAAACTACGAGATCAAAGTTAGACACGTCTGCTGACTCCTTCATCACCGAGGGCCACGAAGCGCCTGGATTAAGACCTATCTTGCCAGTTTTAGCGCCCGATTACGAAATGGCGGCAGATTCAGCAAGGGCCACCAATGAGCGCAGAGCAACTCCCGTGCCGCCAACTGGCGTGTAGCCATATGGATCGCCTTCGTTATAGGCCGGACCTGCAATATCGAGATGTAACCAAGGTAACTCGGGTGCAATGAACTCCTTTAGGAAGAGGCCCGCAACCATCATTCCGCCCATTCGTTCACCGATATTTGCCATGTCAGCAACAGGTGAATCAAGGGATGCGCGAAGTTCGACAGGAAGTGGCATCGGCCAGAAAGCTTCACCAACCTCTTTTGTTATTGCAAAGAAGTGCTCACTAAATTCTTGGTTATTGGTCATGATTGCGCTTGTGCGGGTACCGAGTGCAACAACTTGAGCACCGGTAAGAGTTGCAACATCGACGATGCCATCAAGATCTTTATTCTCCTGCGCCTTCACCAGCGCATCACCAAGAACCAAACGTCCTTCTGCATCTGGGTTTAGGACCTCAATTGTTTTTCCGCCATACATAGTGATGATGTCACTTGGGCGAGTTGCGTTATCGCTGACCATATTTTCAGCAAGAGGTGCATAACAATCAATTGCGACAGGAAGTTTAAGAAGTGCGATTGCGATAGTTGCTGCACAGACAGCGGCAGCCCCTGACATATCGGATTTCATTGCTTCCATTCCGGCAGCAGGCTTGAGAGCTAAGCCACCAGTGTCGAAGGTAATTCCCTTACCAACGTAGGCGTAGGTCTTGCGCGACTTATTTTTAACCGGGCGATATGAAATTTGAAGTAGTCGTTGCGGATTTGCAGAACCTTGTCCGACGGCGGTAATTCCGCCATATCCCTTTGCCTTCAACTGTGAATCCGTCATGATCGAAACTTTCAGGCCGGCACCAGCACCACCGGCTTTCTTGACGATCTCAGTAAAAGTCTTACAGAACGAGTCTGGAGTTAAGTGACTTGGGGGAGTGTTGATTAGATCGCGAACAATTGCGGTGTAATCTCCAATGATTGCTGCTCGTTTAACGGCCGCCTTTGCCTTTGAATCTTGGGCAAGGGATGAGTGAACTGTTACCGACTTAAGGCTGGGGCGTCGATCACTTAGTGAATCAACCCTAAATTTATTAAAGACATATGCGCCCAATAGCGCGCCCTCTGCAACAGCTCCGACTGCATTTGCTTTCTTTGCTGGAAGTGCAAAGGTGGCGCTGGAATTTCCGGCCAGAGCGCGCGCGGCTGCACCCGCTGCGCGGCGCAGGGTTTCATTATCGAACGTGGCTTTATGTTCGCCAAGTCCAGTGAAGATTAATAGACGCGTACTTGTACCAGGGATTTTAATTACTTCATCGGCCTTGCCAGTTGCCCCCATATCGGCCAAGGTCGCCAAAATTTTCTTTGTATCAAGTGCGATATCGCCACTTTCAATTGTTAGCGATGATTTGGTCTTCTTATGGGATAGCCCAACTACCAGAATCTCATCTTTGATGATTCCATCAGAGAGGTGGATTGTTGTCATGTCAAGCTCCTTAAGAAGTAACCTGCGTCGTGGTGACTCGCTACTGAATGATGGTTCTTATCTGGTGGCGATGCTCGGGTAAGTGTAAGTTGTCTACATGAAAAATTCACCACTTGCCGAAAAACATCTTGCACTTAACGCAAAGATGGCCGATTTCGGCGGTTGGTTGATGCCTATTGAGTACCCAGCATCGGGCGTAATCGCCGAACACACCGCGGTTCGGGAGCGAGTTGGGATATTTGATGTGTCTCACCTCGGCAAAGTCAGCGTGATCGGCGATGGGGCGCTGGAATTTCTCAACTCTGTCTTTACCAATGATTTAAATCGAATTACCGATGGACAAGCCCAATACACCCTTCACTGCAACTCTACTGGCGGGGTAATTGATGATCTGATTGTTTATCGAAACAGTCCTTCCGATCTATTTCTGATCCCTAACGCCTCCAACACATCAGATGTAGTCGCCGCTCTGATGGCTGTTGTGCCAACTGGAATCACGATTACAAATCTCCACGAAGAGTTTGCAGTAATCGCAGTGCAAGGCCCAAAATCTAAATCGGTCGTTGAATCCCTTGGCTTAAATCCTGCGATGGATTACATGGCTTTTGAGCATGTTCAAATTTCTGGTCGTCCCGCAATTTTATGTCGCACTGGTTACACCGGCGAACATGGGTATGAAATTCTCCCAAGTTGGAGCGATGCTGGAGCGGTTTGGGAATCCCTCGTCGAAGCAATAAAGCCATTCGACGGATTAGTCTGTGGTTTAGGTGCGCGCGATACCTTGCGTACCGAAATGGGATACCCACTTCACGGACATGAATTAACTCTTCAAATAACACCGGTTCAAGCCTCAGCGACTTGGGCCATTGGTTGGGATAAGCCGACTTTCAGTGGTGCTGATGCGCTTATCGATCAACGCGAAGCTAAATCGCACACCAAGTTACGCGCTCTCGTCAGCCAAGATCGCGGCATCCCTCGCGCTGGAATGCAGATAAAGAATTCAAAGGGCGATGTTGTGGGTGAAGTAACGAGCGGAACTTTCTCGCCAACCTTAAAAAAGGGTATCGCCTTGGCTTTGGTCAACCCCGAATACAAAGTGGGTGATGAGTTAATCGTTGATGTTCGTGGAAGAGATAGCGTTTCGGTAATTTCTAAGTTGCCGTTAGTTACTTCAAACGTGCGCTGAACTCGACAGGCGTTAAGAAAGCAGCCTTGGTTTTTGTTCTACGCAACGCAGATAGAACAGCGGGCGCAGTAATAAGAATGAGCGTTGACGTCAAAACGGCTCTGGGAATATCCCACGCCATTGAAGATAGAAAGTGAAATGTAATAAATCTATTTAAGTTCTCCCAGATTGGCGCCCCTGGCAGGTAAGAGAGTTGGGTATCTCCACCTAACGCCCACGGCCAGAATTGAAGGTCCATCAGCAATCCAAAGAGCAAAGAAGCGAATATTGCTATAACAACTAGCAAGAGAATTTCGGTGCGCCCCTTGAACCTTTTTGGAAAAGAGCCAGCGAATAAACCAACTAATCCGGCGGCGAAAAGTTGATACGCGAGCCAAGGTCCAAATCCACCAGTTAGAAGAGCGGATGCCAACATTCCGAGCACGCCCAATAAAAAACCGAAAGCAGAACCGAATACGCGAGCAGCAAGGATCAAGAGAAACCACATAGGCTCAAGACCAACAGCGCCAGCCCCTAGAGGTCGAAGCGCAGCAAGAAGTGCCGCGAGAGTTCCAAGTAGCGCAACAGATTTAGCATCTAACCCAGAATCACTCAGCTGTGCGATTAATAGAAAGATTGAAGCAGGAACGGCCGCCCAGAAAAAGTATTGCGCAAACTGCGCAGAGCTCTGCGAATGCACATAGAAGGGCCAGGTAAAGCCGGCAAAGACCGTGGTCGAAACCAAAAAGAGAGCGACTTTAGATTTGCCGCTGAAACGATATACGTCACTTGTTAAATACTTCATTGCTGATCAACTTCTTGATCTAGCGAACGCATTACATCGTTAACCGTTAGCCATCTCCTTGGAGCCATCACTTTTGCGACCTGTGGAGCAAAGGCAGGTGATGCCAACAAAATATCTAACGTTGGTCCATCTGCAACAACTTCTCCTTCAGATAAGAAGATAACTCGATCGGCTAGTTCGGCGACTAGTTCTACATCGTGAGTTGCGATAACAACAGCTCTTCCAGGTTGTTCCGCAAAGCCTTTAAGAATCTCAATAAGTAGCGATTTAGATTGATAATCCAATCCGCGGGTTGGCTCGTCCAGGATTAGCGCGCGCGGCTGTGCTGAGAGAACCACGGATAAGGCGAGGGCAAGACGTTGTCCTTCTGATAAATCACGCGGATGGGTTGCGGGCGAAACAGAAGGAACGAGTTCTTGAAGTAGAGCAAAGGTTGAACCGCTGGCTATGCCATTATCTTTATCGGCTTGTGCGCACTCTTGCGCAACACTTTGTGCGTATAAGAGATCGCTAGGTTCTTGTGGGATATACCCAACTGTTGCGCGACGAAGTGCGCCCTTCAGACTCATTGGGGGATGCGCGAAAACCGATATCTCACCTCGATCTAACTCTTTGACACCGACAATCGATTGCAGCAGCGAACTTTTACCGGCGCCATTTCTGCCCATCAAGGCAACTATCTCGCCTTCCATTACAAGTGCATCAACGGTCTTTAAAGCAAGATGTGAACCGTAAGAAATCGAAGCCCCCTTAACCGAGATAGCTGTGGGAGTCGTTTCCTTTCTTAGTGTTGGATTGTCTCTTCCGTCGCGCCTGACATCTTCGGTCATTCGTCGTACATCACGAACGCTAAGCCCGAGCTGATCCAATTTAAGTGCGCGGGATAAATGAACGATTGGGGGAGCGATATCTGAATTTTTTAGGATGTTCTCTGGAAGATCGATCTGAGCTTGGCCATCTCCTGCGATATGAATGATTCGATCAGCAAAGCCAATTACTCGTTCTAAGCGATGTTCGGCAATCACAACTGTCAGGCTGAGGTCGTGAACTAAGCGATGAATGATTGAGAGAACTTCTTCGGCGGCGATCGGGTCAAGCGCGCTGGTTGGTTCATCCAAAACCAAAATCTTGGGATGCATTACGAGCGCGCTGCCTATTGCTAAACGTTGTTGTTCGCCACCGCTGAGAGTTGAAATCGCTCGGTTACGTAGTGGCGCCAGGGCCAATAGATCAAGAATCTCCTCAACGCGTTTGCGCATCACATCAGGAGCCACATTTAACGACTCCATACTAAAGACAAGTTCTTCTTCAACGGTATCGGTTACAAAGCCGCTACTTGGGTTCTGTCCCACAATTCCGATTAGATGAGCCAGCTCACCTGGTCGCACAAGTTGTGTAGAAATTCCGTCAACTGTTACATCACCTGCCAAAATTCCACCGGTGTGATGCGGAACCAAACCGTTGATTAGACGCAAGAGTGAAGATTTTCCGGTTCCGGTTGAACCAATCACCAGAACCATTTCTCCTTCCTCAATCGAGAAAGAGAGTCCTTCTAAAATTGTTTGTGTGGATGTCGGATAAACGAGTGAGACATTTGAAAACTTGATCATGAAGTCACCGACCAAACAAGACCCAGAAGAACGAGGCCGCTAGAGAAAATCGCGGTATCCGCTGAGCGCCACTTGATTGGGCGATATCTAGAGCGGACTCTACTTACGCCATACCCGCGCGCATCCATCGCTGCTGCAAGATCGAGAGATTTTGCAAGCGCTTCCTCAAGTAACGGCAAGGCAATTGATTTAAATTTAGGTTTCTCATCACCTCTCAAGATTCGTGCTCGTTTAATTCGTGAGTAACTAGCGACGAGTTGTGGAAGCGATGAAGTGGCTATAACGATTGCTACGCCAAATTCATAAACTATTACGGGAAGTACTCGTAACATTTTATGAGGACTGGTGAGTGATACCGCCGCTCCAAAGAGTGCGATGACAGAGACGATTATCAGCCCCTCATGTAGTGATGAGGCAAGTCGCTCTTGGGTAATAACGCCGCCTATGCGGATGCCCGCCATCCAATCCGGCAGAGGAAGAATCGGTATTTCAACTATTTTGGTGCCGGGAATTGGCACACCGATTAATACACCTGTAACTGCTCTGACAATCAGAATGAAGATTCCGAGGCGAAGTGAGAACCAGAAACTCTTCGACCAAGGAAAGTTTCCGGCCCAGCGCCAAACTATGAGCGCCGCACCCGCTAAAACCAAGGCGGCATAAAGAGCGCTATCGGCACGAATAACTGTGACGATTAAGGCGATACTCCAAAGCCACCAAGTAAGCGGGTGCAGCGATTTCATATTCGTTGGGTTCTTTTATTACTTCTTGAGTGAAACTGGCGTTGCGATTTCAGCGCCGCACTCTTTTGCTGGGTAACCATTAAGGCCGCAGATGAGTCCGCTCTTGGCAGCGCGCACCTTGACGGCCATTCCAAGAACATCGATACCTTGCGAAGTCTTTGCGGTGCGAACACACATCGATATTGGCTTCTTTACTTTTTCACCCTTTGGCGCGTACGACTTGGAGCCGAAGTCAATTACCAGGGCGATCCGCTTTGTATCTTTATCAGCCTTTGTTTTTCCGCAGATCGATGAAAAGTTTGGCTTGACTGATGGGGGAGTTGATGGAATGTCATCACTGCTGAAAACAAATGACCAGCCTTCAACGGCGCCATCCTCGATATCGACGGTTGGACCAGTCATTGCAGCAGTCCACGTATTGGTGCCGGGGGCTGCCTGGTAATAACCCCAATAGCGCCAACCTTTTTCAGCGGCGTTTGCGGAAGAAATTGGAATAATTTGAGCAGCGACAAGAGTGAGAACAAACAACGTTGGGGCGAATTTAAAGGATGATTTTGACTTAAACATTTTTACTGTAGAGCCTCTCTAATAGACAGAGTCTCACAGGGGTAGCGCAATAAAAGTATTTAATTAACTTTTCTTGAGACTACGCCCCGCAAACCTCGGCGGGTGTTGGTCAATTACGCTTTCCAGTGAGGTAATCCGACTTAAGTTCTAATGGTTTTTTTAATTTCCAATGAACTCTTACGGTTGCGGGTCAGCGTCGGATTTTCACCGACTTCCCCTCAAGAGAAAGTATTGCTATTTAGTTATTGGTAGTCAGGTTTTGGCTACCTGCGAAGGGAACCATATGAACCAGGCGATAGCAATTCACCACGCTATTTGAGGCCAAGCCATATAAGAGTGGGGGTATGGTTTCGCCTATGGAATATCGTCGCCTCGGCAGTTCAGGAATGTACGTCTCAGAGATTTCCTATGGAAATTGGATTACCCACGGCTCCCAGGTTGAAGCCGATGCCGCAGTTAAGTGCGTGCGCACCGCCTACGAACTTGGCATAACAACATTCGACACGGCAGATGTTTATGCAGCAACTAAAGCTGAATCAGTATTAGGGCGCGCGCTCAAGGGAATCAAGCGCGAATCCTACGAGCTATTTACCAAGGTTTATTGGCCAACTGGTTCAGGTAAAAATGATCGCGGTTTATCGCGTAAACACATTATTGAATCCTGCAACGCCTCGCTAAAGCGCCTCAATACCGATCACATTGATCTTTACCAGATGCACCGCTTTGATTACGAAACCCCGCTTGAAGAATCACTAAGCGCATTCGACGATCTGATTCGTGCTGGAAAAGTTCATTACATTGGTTTTTCAGAATGGAACGCTAAGCAGATCGCAGATGCGCTGCGCATTCAAGATGCCAAGGGTTACAACCGATTTGTATCCAGCCAACCGCAGTATTCGGCACTTTGGCGAGTTATCGAAAGTGAAGTAGTGCCGCTAAGCAAGCGCGAAGGAATCGGACAGATCGTTTGGTCACCTATGGCGCAAGGAGTTCTAACTGGAAAGTATCTGCCAGGAAAGAAACCACCGGTGGGTTCTCGCGCAACGGATAAGAAATCTGGCGCAGATATGATCTCGCGCTGGATGCGCGATGACGTACTTAGCGCAGTTCAAAACCTGGCTCCGATTGCCAGAGACTTAGATTTAACGATGGGCCAACTATCAATTGCCTGGGTTCTTCAAAACTCAAATGTTTCAAGCGCGATCATGGGCGCTACAAAGCCAGCTCAGGTAAAAGAGAATGTAAAGGCATCGGGAGTTAAGTTATCTGCCGATGTCATGCACGCTATTGATAAGGCGCTTGGAAATATTCCAACGACCGATCCAAAGGAGACCAAGAGCCCGAACCCTCGAGCTTAAAGTCTTGAGTTAAACCTTTTCTCCAGCTTTTACTTGTGGCTTAGGTGCGCGCATACGTCGCATCTGTGTTGAACGTAGCCATCCATAAAGCCCTAGACCCTTTGTGCTCTTATCTGGGAAGCGCTTGGTGACTTCAGCCTTAATTTTGCGAGATAAAAAGAATCCGTCAACGATTGAGAAAAGCAGAACGCTGTACATGACGATGATTCCAACGACAGCAAAAATACTTAGTGGGATCAGGGAAAGTATCAAAACAAAGCCGATAATCGGAAGGAAATACTCACCGATCGAACGACGGGCATCGATGTAATTTCGTACAAACTTCTTTTCTGGTCCGCGATCACGCATTGGGAGCGCGCTTTCATCGCCGCGTAAATAAGCCTGACGCTGCAAAAGACGCGCAGCGCGTGCTTGATCCTTAGAGCGCTTCTTCTCTGCCTTGGTAGATGCTGGCGCTAGCGATGAAACTTTCGTTGCGGCCTGCGCCTCTTTGCGCTTTGGAGTTGGGCGACCTTTTTTCTGGCTATTTTCTGGAGTAGAAGTCATGGGCAAACTATAGGGCGAGCATCTGCTCGAGTGCGAGTTTGGAGTACTTGGCAACTTCTGGGGCAACGCTAATCTGGTTTACAACATGGCCATCAACTAAAGATTCCATCGCCCAAACCAGATGTGGAAGATCAATTCGGTTCATCGTCGAGCAGTAGCAAACTGTCTTATCTAGAAAGATGATTTTCTTATCGGGGTGAGCTTTGGCAAGGCGTGAAACCAAATTTAGCTCGGTGCCGATCGCCCAAGCGCTCCCTGCAGGGGATTGCTCGACAGTTTTGATGATCATCTCGGTACTGCCTACGACATCAGCGGCGGCAACAACTTCATGTTGGCACTCTGGATGAACTAAAACCTTCACCCCTGGCAGTTGTTTTCTCACTTCGTTCACAGATTTCGAAGTGAATCGACCGTGAACAGAACAATGTCCGCGCCATAAAATTACCTTGGCTCCACGAATTTCTTCAGTGGTTAACCCGCCCATTGGTTTCCATGGATTCCAGAGGACACAATCATCCAGAGTTAGGCCTAGCGAAAGAACTGCAGTATTTCTACCGAGATGCTGGTCTGGGAGAAAGAGAATCTTCTCGCCCTTAGAAAGCGCCCATTCCATACTCTTTTTAGCATTCGATGATGTGCAGATAGTTCCGCCATGTTCGCCGGTAAAACTCTTAATTGCTGCGGATGAATTCATATATGTAACTGGAATAGTTTTATCGGCTACGCCAACTTCTTCGAGATCTTTCCAGCATTGAGTAACTTGATTTGCCGTTGCCATATCAGCCATCGAACAACCGGCGGCTAGATCAGGAAGAATCACCTTCTGGTTATTTGAAGTCAGAATGTCGGCTCTTTCAGCCATGAAGTGAACGCCGCAGAAGATTATGTATTCAGCGCTCGATTGGGCCGCTGCAGCTTGTGCCAACTTAAATGAATCACCTGTTACATCTGCAAACTCAATCACTTCATCTCGCTGATAGTGATGGCCCAAAACTAGGGCGCGGTCGCCCAGTGCGGCGCGAGCTACTTTTGCTCTTGAGGTTAAATCAGGATTACTCGCCTCTGGCAGTTCGCCGGTACAGGAGACGCCTCGCTCAGATGCCAGATCGCGACCTTGCCCAAGAAGGAGCAGGTCAGTCAGCGAAGTCGAGCGAACGGGTGTGGACATGGACACATTCTCGCGCATTTTTAGCCTTGCTGTCGCATCGACAGTAGGTGGCAGGTAGTCTTTACCCATGACTACAGAGACATCAAACTCAACAACAGAAGCGCCAGCATCGACTGGCCCTATCGTCCTGACAGAAGTTGCCGCAGCCAAGGTTGCAGCGCTCCTTGCTCAAGAAGGTCGCGATGATCTCTATCTCCGCGTTGCTGTTCAACCTGGTGGTTGCTCGGGCTTGCGCTACCAGCTCTACTTCGATGATCGCGATCAAGAAGGCGATATCTCACATCAATTTGGAACGGTAAAAGTTGTTGTAGACAAGATGAGCGATCCATATTTGATGGGCGCCTCAATTGATTTCGTTGACACGATTGAGAAGCAGGGCTTCACGATTGATAATCCCAATGCTGGCGGATCTTGCGCCTGCGGCGATTCTTTCAACTAAAGACACTTCCAACTTGTTGTTAACCGCGATGGTGGCTGCATGAAGATTGGCGTTGCCGGTTCAGTCGGTTTAGATCACCTAATGACTTTCTCTGGAAAGTTTACCGACTCACTAGTTGCCGGATCTCTTGAAAAAGTTTCCCTCTCATTTCTTGTAGACGGCTTAGAAGTTCGCCGTGGGGGATGCGCAGCAAATATCGCCTTCGGTATGGGTTCGCTCGGGCTTAATCCAATTTTGATCGCTGCAGTCGGAATCGATTGGCCGGATTACGATGCTTGGTTAGTACGTCATGGCGTTGATACCTCACATGTTCTGGTTTCTAAAACTCTCCATACTGCTCACTTCATGGTGACGACTGATACCGAGTTAAACCAGATCGCATCTTTCTTTCCTGGCGCGATGTCCGAGGCACGAAATATAGAGCTTTCGCCAATCATGGAAAAGACCGGAAAGTTAGATCTCATAGTTATTTCACCGGATGACCCAGAAGCGATGCTTCGCCATTCTGAGGTAGCCCGCCAAGAGGGAATTGCAATAGCGGCAGACCCTTCGCAGCAGATGGCGCGCATGAGTGGCGAAGAGATTAAGCAACTCATAACAGGTGCTACTTACCTATTTTTAAATGAGTACGAACTTGCGCTAGCGATTCAAAAAACCGGATGGAGCGATCGCGAAATTCTCGAGCAAGTAAAGTATCGCGTCGTAACTCTTGGCTCGGAAGGTGCAAGAGTTGAATCGCTTACTGGTGAAACAATTAAAGTTACCTGTCCGAAAGAGAAATCTAAGACCGACCCAACTGGAGTAGGCGATTCATTTAGATCTGGATTTGTTGCCGGTCTGGCCTGGGGCCTAAACCACGAAAGATGTGCGCAGTTAGGTTCGATGATCGCTACTTATGTAATTGAAACGACCGGAACACAGGAGTACCGCTTTACTTCAGCAGAATTTTTAGCGCGCTTTAAAGAGGCTTATGGAGCTAGCGCTGCTGCTGAGATCGAACCTCATCTACCAAAGCGTTAATCAGTAGATCGACCTCGTCTGCAGTTGTTTCTGCATGCAGGTTAATTCGAATATTTCCATCAGTTGGTAAACCCATAGCGGCCAAAACATGGCTAGGTTGCAGATTCATTGCAGTACATGCCGAGCCCGAATCAACTGATAGGCCACGGGCGCTTAAGCCCCGAAGAATCTCTTCTCCATTACAGCCCGGAATAACTAAGGATGTTAAGTGCGCCATTGAATTATCTAAATCTCCGGCAATTATTAATCCTGGAATCTCTCGTGAGATTTCAGCGCGAATTTTGGCGCTCATTTTCTTTATATTTTTATCATCAGGTTTGAAATTCTCGAGCGCTACAGCGCTAGCAATTAATAGCGGCAGGGAGAATGTTCCATAGGTTCTGCGGACTGCAGATATATGGGGGAGCGGATTCTTCCAGTTAGCGGCATCTGCGATGGCAACAACTGCAAGACCAGCAGGCCCCTCCCAAGCTCTTGAATCAAAGACCGCGCTACTCCACTTTTCGGGAAGCGGTTCACGATTTCCAGAGGCAGTGGCATCGATTGCAATCAAAATATCTTTTGGCAATTGCTCTGGAACTTTGTTTATGGCGCCAGTTTCACCATTTGCTAATTGAAATGAAAGAACAGAGTTGGGCAACAACTCGATTTCAGAGAGATTCAAAGTTCCATTTGGGGATAGCGGAATAATTTCTGAGTCGCCTTGATGCGATCTTGCAGTTGCGATCACACCTGATCTGTCACCGGCTCCGTAGTAGAGCTTTCGTTTTGGTTCTAAGAAGCCACCCAGAGAAAGTAGATAGCCAAGTCCAACTTCGCCCGTGATCTCAATTTGATCGGCCTTTATTCCCAAATTTGTGGCGAGTGATTCAAGGGCGTTGGCTCTCAGGTTTGCCGCGCGACTAGGTGATTGGCCAATCTTCTTTGGGTCGGCCCATCCGCTATCTAAGGCAGCGAGAAAGGCTTGGGCAGCAAGGGAATTGAGTGCTGTCTCTGATTGAAAGTTTCCTGTGACTCGTACCACCTAGCGAACGCTACTAGCCAATGCGACTAACTCCGAATTAGCCGACTATCCTTAACCTCATGTCTGCCCATAAACGCTCGCGTTCTCTGGTTCGTCTAGCCGCTCCGCTAACACTTCTGCCATTTCTTCTTAGCGGGTGCTCCAAAGTCTCTGGCCTTGGATATGAAGAAGGTCTCTCAAGCGTTAATGACATATCACTTTCACTATGGCAGGGAGCATGGATTGCTGGCGGCGTAGTCGGTGTAATTACATTTGTACTGATTATTTGGCCAGCTATTTTCCATCGCGCTAAAGCCAGTAAAGGTGAATTCCCAAAGCAGACCCAATACAACATTCCTGTAGAAATTGCTTACACGATAATTCCATTTATCATCGTTGCAGTTCTCTTCTATTACACCGCAGTCAAACAAGAGAAAATTGTTGAGAAGACATCAACCTACGCACATGAGATCACCGTTAATGGATTCCAATGGTCATGGCAGTTTAGTTATCCAGAGGCAGGACCAAAGGCAGTTGTTACTGGAACTCCAGCGCAGCCTCCAACTTTGGTAGTTCCGATCGGAGAAAAGGTTCGCTACACAATTGAATCCAACGATGTTGTACATGGTTTCTGGATTCCTGCCTTTATGATTCAGATACAAAACCTGCCGGGCGTAACAAATAGCCTTGAATTCACCGCAAATAAATTGGGCACCTATCCAGGTCGATGCAACATTCTCTGCGGACGTAATCACTCACAGATGCTCTTTACGGTAAAAGTTGTAACTGTTGCCGAATATAAGGCTTATCTCGAATCTCTGAAGGCGAGCGCAGCATGACA
>JACCDM011318105.1_pt1 | contig 16526 bp, 6 predicted proteins | sample 7445851 | NCBI WGS metagenome assembly JACCDM01 (sample SAMN15323438, study PRJNA562643) | freshwater metagenome | isolation source: river surface water | place: USA:Blue River Watershed | collected 2017-08-16
AAAATATCTATTATTTAACTGGAATGAATGGTAGGTTACGCACAGGTCTGGGTGAAGCACTGCTGGTTAGAGGATTTGACGTTACAGGTAGAGAGCTTGTTGACGACTTCAGAAGACTAGATTTTCAAGACCAAGTGAACACAGTTTGTGATGACTTGACGAATCACTTCAGTCACAAAGACTCGTACGTAGTCGCAAACTCGTTTGGTGCTTACTTGTTTCTTCACGCTCAAGCTAAGTTGAATAAGACGTATGAAGCTAATGTTTTGTTACTTTCACCTATCGTTGGTGAGTTTGCAAACGAAGAGACATTGATGAACTTTATTCCTCCACGACCAACGTTTCTTCAAGAAGTAGCTGAGCGTGGTGACTTTCCCAAACTCACGAATTGCGAGATTCACGTAGGTTCTGAAGATTGGCAAAGCAACCCAAACAACGTCATTAAGTTTGCTGACTTAGTGGGACTCAAAGTACACGTTGTTCAAGGTGGTGGGCACATGTTGCCCAAAGACTATGTTGGCAGCTTACTAAACAAGTGGCTCTCTTAAGTTGAATTTTCTTTTGAAAGGAAGTTATGTCAGTCTCGCAAGAACTAGTTAACAAAATTTACTATGACCCAAACTTCAAACGATATACAAGACACTTAAGAGGTATTGTTAGAAGGCAAGAGCAGATTAAACGCTATGTTGATGGTGTTGTTAAGAAGAATTCTCACAAGAGTTCTATTCTTGTAGGTCCACCTGGACTCGGAAAAAGCTATGTCGTTTTAAGGTCACTTGCTGAAGCTGGAAAAGAGTTTGGAACTGACTTTTATACTGTAAATGGGCATATTACGCCGTTGAAGTTGTTTGTTACGTTGTACTTGTTTAGGTCAAAAGGGCAAATTCTTGTCTTGGATGATTGCGACAATATTTTCACAAATGATATTGGCATCAACATTCTTAAGGCAGCTACTGATACAACTCAAAATACGGTCAGTTACATGACTAACTATCAAGTTAATGTTAAGGATGTTCTTGTTCAAGAGTTTAAGTTTGAAGGTTCAGTAATTATTTGTACAAACATTGATTTAACTAAAGGACGAGGAAGACAAGCTGAACACATGAAGGCTGTTGACTCTAGAAGTACAAAAATAACATTTGGTATTGAATCAGTAGACCAAAAATTCGCACAGCTTTTGAACGTTGTTTGTATAACTGACTATTTACAAGAGAAGAAGTTAAATCTTAGCGAGAAGAAAATCTTCTTGATGCTTGATTACATTAGAGAGAATCTTCCAAGAATTAAGTCGCTTGACATGAGACTTCCCGAGAAAATTGGTGCTGAAATGATGAATAGACGAGACTGGAAAGAAGTCTGTGACTTGTTTATCGCATCATGACCAAAGACTTTATTGACGATTTAATTGAGGCTGTAGAGGTTAAGAAGACTGTTAAGAAGTCTTCTAAAGCTGTTGCGCCATCTAATAGTAAGCGTAAAGTTAGAGGGAAAACTTTTGTAATCGCTGGTGTTGAAGTAAAAGGTAAAAAACTCACATCTGAAGAAACCCGTAAGAAGATAAGTGAAGGTGTTAAAAACGCCATTACTGACGAATGGAGAAAAAGAAGAAGCGAAGCAGCCAAAGGAAGAACTCTTACTGAAGAGGAGAAAAAAAGAATTGGTGATGCTAATAGAGGGAGAACTCATTCTGAAGAAGCACTCAAGAAAATGAGTGAGTTTCAAAAAAATAGGAAAAGAAATCCTATGTCTGAAGAAACTAAAAAGAAACTTAGTGAGGCACATAAAGGGAAAAATAAACCTCCATTGAGCGAAGAAACAAAAAGAAAAATGAGTGAGGTTAGGCGAGGTAAGAAGCCCAAGCCCATGACTGAAGAGCATAAAAGAAATTTAGTCGCTTCAAGAATGGCTAGTCTTCCATCTGTAATGACACCATATGGTGAGTTTGTTACTCGTAAGGCACTTATTCAGAAAATCACTGACGATGGTGTTCTCAATGCTACAGATAAACTCAGAGAGTGGCTTAAGTTATATCCAAACGACTACTACATCATCAAGAAACCCAAGAAAAGTAGACGTATTCAAGGAGTTAATCAAGGTGAAGAGTCCAAAAAAAACACTAGCAAATGAGCTAGAACACGCTCAAAATCGTCTGAGAGTACAGACGTAGCTAAGCACGAAAGAAGTGCTTAAACGACTGATTTTCAGACTCGCTTCAGCTAAGATTAAGCATTGGGAAAGACCAAAGGATTTGGATAACTCACTACGCACTTTGCTACGCACCTAAAATACATTGTTGATTCATAACGGTTTTTTGAGTCATTTCACTCTTTTAATCCGTTTGTCGTGGGTTCGACCCCCGCTGGTCCCACCAATTTATTTAAGCAAACAAAGGCTCAGTAGTTCAAACTACTGGGCCTTTTTTGTTGGTGTGTCATCCCTAGAAATAAGGCCCCGTAGGGCCTTACTACATACGCGGGATTGGCTTAGAAGTTATGTGATACACCAAAAATAATGCCGTCCAAAGTTGCTTTAGATTCGCCGCTGACGCCATCATTTGTCTTGTTACGCACTTGATTGCGATAACCTAGGGTGAATTGGGTCTTGGGGTCGAGCGCATAACCCATTCCAACTTCCAATGTTGAGAAAGTGACATTGGAAGTGGAATCATTAGAACTCTTCAGCTTTGGGCCGTAAATGAATGACTCATAGGCGAACCATCGATCCTGTAGGGCTTGGGCACCAGTGACTCCGAAGAAGTAACCTGCATCTCTTTTGTCGGATGTCAACCAGTTATTCTTTTTATCGTCCCAGTCTTGGGTGGTGATGGTCTTGTGTCCTATTAGTGCAGAATAACCAGGATGAAAACTCCAGCCAACCGCTAAGTCTGTGTCTGATCGTTTCATATTGCTGTATTGCATGGCATAAACTGTCTCCATCAACGTAGAAAATGCTATAAAAAAGTCCCCTTTTTTGGCAGTCAACGATATAAGTGGAGATGTGGCCTTAAAAGACGAGTTAGCTTGGTATGTATCGTTGGCCTGAGTGCTTTTTACGCTCAAACCATGATTCCAAGCCTTCAGACCCGCGCTAAATTTGATGTCATCATTTTGGGCATAGACGCTTCCGGCGCCTGCAATGGCAAGCATGAGTGCTAATTTTTTAGAGTTATTTAATTTCATTCTCAATTCCTTTTAGATTTAATTAGGCCATTTCAAAGTTTATTGTTTTGATTCATTTATCGCTATTCGATTATCAAAAATACAACGTTTTCTATTGAAGAATTTTTTGACGCTGACCCGTCGTTTTAACGCTCCGTGCGAGCAATTTATAAATAAGAAGGTATTCATGATGACCTGATTTTCAGTCCCATAGTGCTGAAATTTACGATGGAACGTTTTTTGCTCCCAGTGTCGTATTGCGCGCATTTGTCAAAGATTTTGACTTGATGCCGATACAGAGCGACATGTGGAGAAAAACGACCGTGAAAAGCAATAAAAAACTAAGAACGATCGGCAAATATTTGCCGTTGGCGTTGGCAATGACGGCAAATGCTGTCACCTTGCCAGGCTCCCCTGATGCCGGCTCAGTTCAAAAACAAATTGAACAAGGCCTCCAAACTCAGGCTGTGCCATCGACGGCTACCAAATTGCCTGCACTCCCCGAAATTCAGTCTTCGGTGAGTGGTGTCACGGTCACGGTCAAATCATTCAAATTTCAAGGCAACTCATTGCGCAGTGATGAGGTGTTGGCGCAGGCTGTTCAACCTTTTATTGATAAATCGTTGAATTTTGATCAACTCAAATTGGCGGCGGCAGCTGTCACAGCGGCCTACCGTGATGCGGGTTGGATTGTGCGTGCCTATCTGCCCAAGCAAGAGATTGAGCAGGGCGTGGTGACGATCCAAGTGGTCGAATCGACGTTTGGCAAAGTCATCGTTGCAGACCCTCAAAGCAAACGGGTCGACGCCAGTCGCTTGATTTCCGTGGTGGGGGCCGCGCTGAAGAATGGTGAAGTGGTGAAAACCGATCGTATTGATCGGGCCCTGCTTCTGCTAGACGACACCCCCGGCATCACGGTTGCCGGTAACTTTGCGGCCGGTCAACAGCCCGGCGAGACCGATCTGATCCTCAAGGTCTTGGACCGAAATCTGGTCAATAGCAACGTCTCAGTCGACAACTTTGGCTCTTTGTCCACAGGTTCCAACAGGGTCTCGGCCAATTTCGCGGTGAACAGTCCCACCCTGCGAGGGGATGCGATCAGCCTGAACTTGATGAAGACTCAGGGCGTGAGCTTCACGCGCATGGGCTACACCCTGCCTGTCGGGGGAGACGGTTGGCAAGTGGGAGGCTATGCCTCGAGCATGGCGTACAAATTGGTGGGCGACTTTGCCTCACTGGGGTCAAAAGGTACCTCCACAGTGGGCGGATTCAATATCAGTTACCCACTGATTCGCAGCCAGATCACCAATCTGAATTTCACAACCACCACCGAAAAGAAAAACATGGACAACAAGTCTGCGGAGCAGACGGTGTCCAAGTACAGCCTCCATACCACCAGCCTCGGTCTGTCTGGATCCAAAGTGGATGAGCTAGGGGGCGGTGGCCTCAATAGCTTTGGTCTGAGCCTGACCTCTGGGCGCGTCAACCTGGATGGTTCGCCAAACAAAGAAGCTGACCTTGCAGGTGCCAACACCGCAGGGGGTTATCAAAAGGTCAACCTCACGCTGAATCGCACGCAAACGCTGACAGCGAGTACCAGTGCCTATGTGGCCGTCGGTGCGCAACGAGCTCAAAAAAATCTGGAAAGCAGCGAACGCATGTACCTTGGGGGTACCTACGGTGTTCGTGCGTATCCCAGCAGTGAAGTTGGAGGCTCAAGCGGCCACACAGCCACGTTTGAACTTCGCGAAAAGATTTCCAGCACGGCCACAGTCACAGGCTTTTATGACTACGGCAAGGTCAAGGCCTACGAAAACAACACCACGGCTGCCGGTGGAAGCAACACCAATGGCATGCCCAACTCTGCAGCTTTGAAGGGTTACGGGGTGTCAGTGGCTTGGCAACCCGCCGAAGGTTCAGAGATCAAGGTCACAGCGGCTCGTCGATCTGGCGTCAATCCTTGGAGCAACGCAACCACGGGCATGGATGGTGACGGCACCCGCAAAACAACTCGCATTTGGGCCAGCGCAAGTTTTTCTTTTTAAAGAGCCATAAAAAAGAAAATCTATGAATCGCTTCTACAGACATATATGGTCTGAACCTTTACGTAGTTGGATCGTGGTGCCGGAAACGGCCAAACGTTCACGTAAGAGCTCAGGCGCACCACGCGCCATGCAGGCTGTTGTGGGCGCTTTGGCTTCGTTTGCTCTTTCGGGCATCAGCAGTCTGATTTATGCGCAACAGGCGCCGCCGGCCAATCAACTCCCGGTTTTCGGCAGCGTGGTGCGCGGTGCCGCAACCGTTTCGCAGAGCGTGACCCCACAAAGCGCCACCTTGCAGGTCCAGCAATCCACGCCCAAAGCGGTGATTGACTGGAAGAGTTTCAATGTGGGTCAGCAAGGTACGGTTAATTTTCAACAACCGGATAAGTCCTCTGTCACGCTGAACCAAATCAGTGACCAAAATGCGTCACAAATTCAAGGCCAGATCAAAGCCAATGGACAAGTGTTTTTGTCCAATCCGAATGGCGTTTACTTCTCACCGACATCGCGCGTCGATGTGGGTGGATTGGTGGCAACCACACAAAAAATAGCCCCTGACGACTTCATGGAAGGTCGCATGCGCTTTGAACAAGGCAGCAAAGCGGCCAGCGTCGTCAACGAAGGGGTCCTGAATGCGGGCCTGGGTGGCTACATCGCGTTGCTGGCTCCTGAGGTCCAAAACCTGGGGGTGATTGTTGCCAAGCAAGGAACCGTCGCGCTGGCAGCGGGTGATGTCATCACCCTCAAATTTGACGGCAGCGGCAGCTTGGCGGGCTTGACAACCACGCCCAGCACACTGGGGGCGTTGATTGAAAACAAATACGCCATCGAAGCGCCGGATGGCCACATCATTCTTTCGGCGATTGCGCTGGATCATCTTCAGGCCGGTCTGGTCCGTAACTCGGGTCACATAGAAGCCTCCAGCTTGACGCAAGTGGGCGGCAAAATCATCCTTGAGGCCAATGAAATTGAGCTCATGGGTGGTTCGATTGCCGCATCTGGTCGCACCGGGGGCGGAACCGTCTTAATCGGCAGCGATTGGGAGGGCAAGGGCGAACTTCGACAAGCCTCGAAGATCACCATGCAGCCCAGTGTCAAGATCAGTGCCAATGCGACAGAGCAAGGCGACGGCGGCACAGTGGTTGTTCGAAGTCGACCTGAGGAGCCTGGCAGTCAGGCCATCTTGGCGGGACACATCGAAGCCCTGGGCGGCCCAGCGGGCGGCCATGGGGGACGTGTTGAAACCTCTGCCGGGCATTTATCGGTCGAGGGTTTGACGGTCTCCACGGCTGCTCCAAACGGTCAAAAAGGCGAATGGCTGCTGGATCCGTACGATGTGTATATCGACGGCACAGCAACCGACATGACGGCGGCGTCCGGTGTTTACACCGGATCAAGCCAACCGTCACATTTCAATGCCACCGATCTTGCTTCAGCGCTGACCAATAACAACGTCACTATTTCGACGTTGGGCAGTGGCGCAGGCGACGGGGATATTTTTGTCAACGCTTCGATCGCAGCGTCACCCGCAACCACCAGCAGTTTGAATTTAAATGCATCGCGAGACATCGTGATTGCCGATGGTGTCTCCATCGCTGCGACGACGGGCATCTTGAATTTGACACTGAACAGCAATGCGGCAACGCCAAGTACCGGCGGTGCGGTGCTGATTCGCAACAACGTCACCATCAATACCAATGGCGGTGACATCAAGATTGGTGGCGGATCCGCTGGAGTCGCCGCCAACTATGCCGTCGGGGCTCAAACCACGAATCAATTGAATGGCAATGCCGTGGGTGTTCGAATTGGCAATGTCAGCGATGTCGTCACGGACGCCAATGTCCGAATTTCTTCCGGGGGTGGCAATATTTCCATCAAAGGGCAGGGCGGCGACTTTGCCAACATTGCGAACACCAGTGGCATTTTCTTCAGCAATGGCTCTGTCATTGACAGCGGCACGGGTTCCATATCGATCATGGGCGTGGGCGGCGCGCAAACCAACGGTGCGGCCAATGGCTTGGACTTTGTGCCAGCCACCCACGGTATCAAAATCACATCAGCCAAAACGGCGGGTGCAGCGGCCATTTCATTGACCGGTACGGCCTCTGTTGCGGGAAGCGCCGGCATCATGAGTTGGTATGGCTCGAACAAATCGATCGTTTCAGCCACGGGTGGGGGTGACATTGTTGTCACAGGGAACTCGACATCGACCCATGCCACCTCTTATGGCATCGGGTTGAACAACATGGACATCGTGGCAACCGGCGGTTCAATCACCGTCGATGCAGGGGCCCAAGGCTTCAAAGTGCTCGATTCCAACGATGGTGCGGGTCCTGTGAACATTGGATCAAGCGCGAAAGTCGGCTCGATTGCGGCCTCCACGGCGAACGTGTTGCTGACCGCCAATCGCTACTATTTCGGCAGTGACGGCTTCTCCATCAAAACATCGGGTGAGGTGGAGTTGACCTCGACCGCCAGCAGTTTTTCTAGCGATCTTTCCTTGCTCAATGGGGCTTTTGCGCTGTTGGGCACCCCCTCCAAACTCTCCATCGGCAAGAGTACCAACACCTCCAATATTTTCTTGACCTCTGCGTTGAATGTCGGGGGTAAAACCAATATCAATGCTGGCACATTGAATTTGGGTGCCGACATCACCACCGGTAACGACTTCATCATCAATTCAAATGTAAATTTGACCAGCAACGTCACGCTGAACAGCGCGGCGAGCATCTCCTTCAAAGGCACGGTTGATGGCGCATATAGCCTGTCTCCCACGGTGGGCTCGAACGGAATTTTGGTCTTCAACAACAACGTCGGAAGCACAACCCCCTTGACTTCCATCACGACGGGTTCGAATGGCCTGACGTACATCAACGGCAACATCACGTCTAGCGGTGGGCTGTCTTTCAACAACGATGTGTTGGTGGGCATCATTGGATCCCCCCCCTTCAACAACGGCAGTTTTGAGTCATCGGCCGCTGGGGCGATCACCACCGTGAGTGGCCTGTCAGGATGGTCGGTTTACAACCAGTCTGTGCGCTTGGGTGTTGACAGCATTGGGGGATTCTTATCACCCGTCGACACCACCCGTCCGCCCACAGCGGCATCGGGCTGCACCATCAGCTGCGATTTTCCAGGGTCTGGATTCAGCTTCACCAGCACGATCGTGACGGATGTGGCGTCTGGGGCCGACGGAACTAAGTCGATCAAGCTTTTTTCACAGGGTTCCAGCCCCGGTTTTGGCATTGTGCGGGGACCTTATATCGTCAGTAACGGTGCTGTGGCCCTGGGCAATGGTGACCAAGTGACGTTCAAATGGAAAGCCATGGGGGGCAGTGATGCCGGTGACGTCTATGGCTATTTGCTCAACACCGCCAACGGCAACACGGTGAAATTGCTGGACGTGACCACCGCCAGCGCTGGAGATTCAACTTACAACACCTGGCGAACCAATGTCACAACCGTTTCGACCGCGGGCAATTACAAGTTCGTTTTTCTAAGCGGCAGTTGGGATGCGACCGGGGGCTCTGCGCTGGGCGCGCAGTTGTTTGTGGATTCCGTTGGCACGGTGACCAACCCAACCAACTTAGCACTTTTCAATACAACCACCTGTTCGGTGTGCGTGGTGACAGGCACTGGCACCGTGGCGGGCAGCGGCATTAACTTTGCCAAGAATGTCACGATTGGCAGCACGCAACTCAAAATCAACAACGCCTATGCCAGTTCCATCACGGGCGAAATGAGCGGTCTGGGCGCCTTTTACAAAGACGGCCTTGGAACACTGACGCTGGGCAGCGTCAACTCTTACGGCGGAACCACCACGGTGCATGCCGGCACGCTAAAAAATGCGATCGCTGAAGCGGTTCCGGATGGATCGGCTGTCATCGTCGATACGGGTGCGACTTGGGATTTGAACAATTTGAATGACAAGGTGGGCTCCATCTCAGGGACAGGCTCCATCCAGTTAGGTACGGCTATCTTGACTTCGGGTGCTGATAACACCAACACCACATTCAGTGGCGATATCTCAGGAACCGGCGAGTTTAAAAAATCTGGAACTGGTACGTTGACCATGTCAACGCCCAACACTTACTCGGGCTCCACCGAAGTGATCGCCGGTGTGTTGTCCATCAGCGATGTCGCGGCGTTGGGAAGCGTGACATCTGAGGGTAAGGTCAGCACGGGCGGTACGTTGGATATCAATGCCATCACGGGTTTGGCCAAACCTGTGACCTTGGCGGGCGGTACCCTGAAATCCAGTACGGGTAACTCTTCTGTCAATGCCAATATTGCATTGACGGCGAACTCCACGATTGATGTCTCGGGCATCGAAATGTCCATCGCGGGTGTGATTTCTGGGGCTAGTTTTGGTATCACCAAAACGGGTACAGGCACATTGACGTTGGTCACCCCAGCTACCTATACCGGCCCAACTGTCATCAATGCAGGTACGTTGAGCACCGGCGCAGACCAGGTGATTGCCGATACATCGGCAGTGACTGTTGCCGCGGGTGCCACGCTGAATTTAACGAATCGAACGGAAACCGTCGGCTCTTTGGCCGGCGCTGGTTCCGTCAATATCCAAGCGGCCAGCTTGACCACAGGCGCAGACAACAGCACTGACAAAACCTTCTCAGGGGTCCTCAGTGGCACGGGTGCCTTGACTGTGGCAGGCACAGGCAAGCAAACCCTGAGTGGCACCAACACCTACACGGGTCAAACCACAATTTCCTCCGGAACTCTGGCCCTCAGTGGTTCTGGAAGCATTGCCACATCCAGTGGTGTTGCCACGGGGGGTACCCTCGATATTGCGGCAACAACGAGTGGTGCCACCGTCAAAACCATCAGCGGTTCTGGCGGTGTGACATTGGGTACCAAAGATCTCACCTTGAGTCAGGCGTCCACCAGTTATGGCGGCACCATTGCCGGAACGGGTGGTCTGACGGTGGCCACGGGTGGAAATTTGACGATCACGGGCCACAACACCTTCAGTGGTGACACAGTCATCCCCGCTGGCGCGACGGTGACGGTGACCGGCACGGGCGATTTATCGGGGTCGGGTGTTAAAAATGCCGGCACCTTCGATATCTCAGGCGTGACTTCAGGGACCTCTGTTCGCTTCTTGTCAGGTGCAGGCACCTTCAACCGCAACGGCAAGCTGATGGACCGAACGGGGGTCAACTTTTCCAACGTCAATCTGAACGATTTGAACGATTGGTTAAGCTTTGGCAACGTGACATTGCAGGCCGTGGCGGCGCAAGACGTCACCTTGAGTACCGCCGCGACCGTGGACACACCGGTCGCGGGAACAGGCAACATCTATGTGAATACCCCCGTCTCGTTGAACGACCCAGGTAATTTCAAACTGGGTTTCAACGCTGCGACACAAGTGCAAGTCAACAACAACATCGATGTCTTGAACGGCGGTGGACTTGTGTTCACCAACAAAAATGACGCCTTGAGTCTTCCCAACAACTCAAAAATCAACCTCACGGGTGTCGGCGCATCGCTGAACATTGGTGGCTCTAATTATTCTTTTGTGAATTCGGTGGCTGACTTTGTCAACATGACCGCCAACGGCAATTACGCGCTGACCAGCGACATTGATCTTTCGGCCACGACCTACAACAGTGCTGTATTCACCACCACATTCACCGGTAATTTTGATGGACTGGGTCGTAAATTCACAGGCTTGAAAATCAACAACTCAGGCGGCGGGATACAAAATCTAGGACTTTTTGCAGAATTACGGGGCGCCGGCGTCCGTAACCTCGGCATTGAAAACGTTCTGATCAATACCAGTTCCACCAGCGCGGGCGCCACGGGAACTGAATATCGCATCGGTGCACTCGCCGGAAACGTGGGCAATGCCGCATTGACTTCAGGTTATGCGGCCAATGCCTACACCACCACGATTGATGGGGTCTGGTCGTCAGGCAGTATTTACACCGCGAATAATTTTGGGGTCGACAGTGCCACCAGCGGTGATCGGCAGAAATTCTTTTTTGCCGGTGGCTTGCTTGGAAGTCACAACAATGGCACTTTGACCATGAGTCGAAGTTACAGCAACGCCACGGTCAGTTCCTACGGGTCTTATGCTGACAACATTGCGCTCGGTGGTCTGATTGGTGACGTGGGTTTCAACAGGGTGTTGTCTGGTGCAGGGGCCACGGTGGGCACTCCCACGCAGCTTCAAATCAACTTATCCAAAGTCTTCACCTCTGGATCGGTTGTATCGGGCGACCATGGCAATTACCATGGTTCGGGCGGCATCGTTGGGGTGATTTTCACCACCGGGACCACGATCAGCGACATCTTCTCTTGGGGCAATGCCGTGCCAGGCCCTGTTTCATGGGGCGGCGTTTTTGGGTACTCCGCGGGCGGCAGTGTGAATTCTGCGTACACCACGCAGTCAACCCTCACCGCAGGAACCGTCACTGGAACCGCGCGTTACATCAGCGTGCAGGATACGCCGGGCACCACGCTTCCCACAGGCTTTAACTCAAACATTTGGGTCAAAGTCGATGGCAAGAAACCTTACTTAAAAGATTTGCCGGTGCCGGCAACCCCCTTGTATGTCCAATATGGCACGGGGGCAACCAGCCAATATGGTGAGGCCCTTGCGCCAATTTCATACAGCATTGTTGACAGCGCGGGCACCGCGGTTTCGTTGAATGCGCTGGGTTTGGGCGCGATTGGCGGAACTGCGATCAGCACCTTGAGCTCTAGCGCCAATGCGGGCACCTATGCCGTGTCCTACTTGGGTGGTTTCTCATTGACGGGTGCCAATGCATCGAGCTACTTCTTGAACCCATCGACCACTGCCGGCAGCTACACCATCACGCCACGCGTGCTGAGCATCACTGGCACGACGGTGGCCGACAAGGTGTACAACGCGACCACCGCCGCAACCCCCACACTGGGAACCCTGAGTGGTTTTTATTCCACTGAAACCGTGACAGCCACAGCCACGGCGGTTTTTGACAGCGCCAACGTCGGCGCACGGATCGGCACGGTGACCTATACCTTGGTTGATGGTACCAATGGTGGTCGAGCGACTAACTATTCATTGGCCCCCACGGCGGGGTTGGCAGCCAACATCACACCCGCTGTTCTGCAGTTAAGCGGAAGCAAGGTCTATGACGGAACGTCCACCGTGGCGGGCGCCACTTTGACAGGGACGGGGGTGGGTGGACAACTGTTCGCCATCAACGGCAATGGTGACATCAGCAACTTATTGTCCAAAAATGTTCAAAGCAACGCCTTGCTGAATTCGCTCACCGGTCTGACCATTGGCAACAGTTCTAACGGTGGCAGTGCCAGTAACTACACGCTGAACGTGGCGCAAACCTCTTTCAGCATCACCCCCAGACCCGCTATTGCGGTCAGCAAGGTCTATGACGGTAGCACTGCACTGCCAGCCTCAGCCGTGACAACCAATATCTTGGCGGGTGACACGGTCACGGTCAATTTATCGGGTTTGTCGGGTAGTTTCGACAACAAAAACGTGGGCAACACACACACGGTCAGTGTTTCAGGTGTCACTTTCAGCGGAGCGGATGCCGCCAACTACGCAGCTCCCGCCACATTGAATGGTGTGATCACGCGCTTGAGTTCTGTGAATTGGATCGGCGGCGCCACAGGTAACTGGCTCAATCCCAGTAACTGGTTCGGCGGTGCTGTGCCTGATTTAGCGAACGTTGCCAATGTGAATATTCCCGCTGGGACGACAGTCACCTTCAATAACCAAGCCACGCCACCAGCTTCGCAAGGCACGGTCAGTGTGGAAAGTGTCAATGGCGGCGCAACCACGTCGACCGGCGCGGTCAACTTAAGTGCTGGAACCCTTCAAGTTGGTACAGGGGGTGCCAAGCTCGCGGGGTTGAACTACAGCGGTGGTAATTTGAACGTCGGCGGAAATCTAAGCGTCTCAGACAGCTTCGCGCAAACAGCCAGCTCGGCGTTGGTGGTTGGTGGTAACGCACAAATCACCAACACGCAGGGGGCGTTGGCCTTAGGAAATATGGCTGTCACCGGTGGTTTGAGTGTGACCAACACGGATGGTGCCATCACACAAGCTGCTGGATCATCCCTTCAAGTCACAGGCAGCAGCGCCATGACCGCCTCACAAGCAGGCGTTGCAGCTGCGATCACGCTTGACAAAAATACCAACCAGTTGACGGGGCCTGTCAGTGCCAGCGGTTCGAATGTGACGCTGAACAATGCCTCCAATTTGGTGCTTGGTGCCATTCGCGGTACCGGCGATTTAGCCGTGACCAGTGGCGGAAACGTGACTCAACAAGATTCAGCGGTGGTGGCTGGCAATACGACTGTCGCCAGTACCAACGCAACGGCGACGGTATCGATGACCAACGCAGGCAATAGTTTCACGGGTCCTGTGTCCGCAACGGCCCAAGACGTGGCCATTGCGTCAGCTCAGGCGCTTCAGTTGGGCAATTTGACGGTGGGTAGAAATCTAGCTGTCACCAGCCAAGGCGATATCACGCAAACCGCTGCTTTACAGGTTCCAGGGACGGCCAATCTGGACGCGGGCTCGGGAAATATTCAACTGCTCACAGCTCAAAATGATTTTGTCGGCGCCGTCAGTCTCAAAGGAAAAGATGTTGCGGTCACTGACGCCAATCAGTTGCAACTGGGCGCTGTCACGGCCTCCGGCAATGCCAACGTGATCACGGCCGGTGCGCTTGACTTTGGTGTCACCAAGGTCCAAGGTAATTTGAGCGCAGTGAGCGGCAATGGCAATATTTCTCAATCCCAGCCGATCAGCGTCAATGGCACTGTGACGCTCGATGCTGGTACAGGTCAAATTGACTTGTCGCAACCTGGGAACGTGTTGTCAGGCACCCCCGTCATGACGGCTGCGGCCAAGGCTTTTGTTTTCAGCATTCCAGTGGTCGCTGTGTATGTGCCCCCCGTTGTGGCCAAACCTGAGCCGCCCGTGGCGCCACCGCCCCCCGTCGTGACAAGCGTGACCCCGGAGCAAGTGAAGCAGGCTGCAAGCCAGGCCGTTGTTTCCGCATTGGGCCAATCGACAACGGCAAACAAAGCGGTCGTCACATCGGTGAACAACACGTCTCCTGCGGCAACACCTCTGCTCAATGACGCTCAAATGGGTTCTATTGGAGCGGCTTCGTTGGCGGGTATGAGTAATGTTCAGCTCTTGGCGCTATCGCCTGCGCAAGTCAGTACCTTGGCACCCAGTGCCGTGGCTAATTTGAGCAACCAGCAAATTGCTGTTTTGTCGCAATCAAGCCCACTCTCGGCTGCGCAGTTGGGCTCACTCTCTTCGACCCAAATCAGTGCTGTGGCCCCCGCGCAATTTGCCAACTTCTCCGGCGCTGAAATTTCAGGCTTCAGCACTTCACAAGTGGCAGCCGTGACGCCTTCGCAAATTGCCGCTGTTCAACCAGCTGAAGTCAGGCAAATCGCAGTGAGCACCGTTTCGGCGATGTCTACCACCCAGATTTCTGCCTTGACTGCGGTGTCTGGTTTGGCAGTGCCACAACTGAATGCTTTATCCAATGAGCAAATTGCAGCGGTGTCACCGCAGCAGTTCACGCAACTGACTGCGGCTCAATTCAGCACCTTGGGTGAGACGCAAATGAAGGCACTCACGCCGACTCAGGTTGCAGCGATCCCGCCAAGTGCGCTTGGCGCCATTGCCCCAGAACAGATGGCCAGCTTGGGTAACAACTTGGTGGCGACTCTTTCAACCGCACAGTTTGTGAATCTCTCGGGGGGACAGATTTCTTCGCTCTCGCCGGAACAAATCTCCTCCGTCAGCCCGGTACAGTTATCGCAGCTGAATTCGGCACAGGTCTCAGCGTTGACCAACGAGCAGATTTCAGCGATGAGTCCGTTGCAACAACTTGCTCTGGCGCCAACGCCCGAGATCAAGGTTCCAGAGTTGACACTCGTCGAGGTGTCTGCGTTGACCGTCAGGCAGCTTGAAAACTTAAGCATGAACCAACTGCAAAGTATGAATGGTTTGCAAGTGCGTGCATTGCAGAATGAACAGATTCAAGCATTGACGCCTACGCAAGTTTCTTCACTTGCACCAGTTCAGATTCAGGCCTTAACCACAGAGCAACTGTCATCGATGTCTCTGGTTCAGGCGGTTTCACTGAGTGAGAGTCAACTTGCTGTGATGAGTGCGGTTCAGCGCAGTGCCATTCCACAAGGCGGTGTGTTGCCCGTGGCTATTTTGGGTTCGAATAATGCCAGCCCCATGGGCATTGAGTTTGAAGCCCGACCTGGCAGCATCAGCGTGAACGTCACCAGCGCGGCGCCAGCGATGTCTTCGCCACCTTCTGGCATTGACACCACTCAAAATCTACAAACATTCACTGTCGTGGGTAAGGATGGGGTGGCCGTGGAATTCAAGGGCGCAGTGACTGCTGACAATAAATTGCTCATCGTTGCACCCAACGACAATGCAAGAAATCTTGTTCAGTCTGATTTAACTGCTGTGGTCGAACCCGCATTCACTGCTTTGGGTGCTGCTCAGAAACTAGAATTACCGACTTTGACTGGCTTGGTGCTGGACATTCGCTGATAGGTCACGGAAGGTTAATTGCATGTACAACATTTATTTCGCGATTGCGGCCAATCGCGTCATCGTCGATAAAAATACAAATTTAGTATCCATTGTTGACTTGTACGAGAAGCTGCAATCCAGCCAATTTCCGGTCATTGTTCCTAAGTTCACCTTGTTGTTTTATGTGAGTCGAACGGATTCAGATCCCGAAAAATCCACCTTGGAATTGAGTTGTAAACTCAAAGAGCACGAGATACTCAAGGCCATCGTTGACGTGGACTTTGGTGGAAAAGATGTCACGCGTGTCTTGGTTGCTTTGGACAGTTTGCGACTTCCAGAACCCGGGCAATTTATTGCGAGCCTCTCGCTTGACGGAGAAAACCTCGGACAACTCGAAGTTGACGTCGAAAGATGCGCAGCAAATCTAGACGCACACGTGTTTAGTTCTGGCCAGTTTAGGTATCAAAAAATCCATTGATGTCTCAAACACCCAGGATTCATGACTGGGTGTTTTTTTTGGATTGAACATGATCTTAAAAATCCTAAAACCCCTATCTCTGGGTCTTTGCCTGATTTCATTTTCAACCATCGCACAAGCCCCTCTGGATGTGCGAGTGGCGTTGGTGATTGGCAATGCCGCATATCAAAACATTCCTGCGCTGGGGAATTCCACAAACGATGCAAAGTCGATGGCGCAGGTGTTGCGTAAATTGGGATTCAGTGTGGTTGAAGTGGTGGATGCCAGCAAAGACCAGATGAGCGCAGCGA
>JACCDM011625570.1_pt1 | contig 16515 bp, 15 predicted proteins | sample 7445851 | NCBI WGS metagenome assembly JACCDM01 (sample SAMN15323438, study PRJNA562643) | freshwater metagenome | isolation source: river surface water | place: USA:Blue River Watershed | collected 2017-08-16
CTCTCGCTATATTGGAAAATAAAAATACGGCATTTTTTCACCAAATAAAAAATCATGTATTTGAAAATTCTGATTCATTCCAAGCTATAGAGGTGAACGGTCAAGTGTTTATGACACGTCAAATGGATCCATTTGTCTTAAGTGATCTTGGACGTATTATAGCCAATCGTGGAATCATTGTTCGATGTAAGCTTCCCTTGTTAGAAGATATCGCGGCTTTGGAGCCTCGCTTCGAGAAGATTATTTTTGTCAAAAATTGCGGAGAAAGGCTTGCGCAACTAGAGCTCTTGATGTCAGGAAAATTAAAAGAATTTGCAAAAAAGAATCCAGAAGTTCGATTGGCTCATTTTCATATACCGTCTTTAAAGATGGCTTTGCAGAAGATGCCTTCAAATGAAATTTATATCGCTTTAACTCAGAAGAGGTGGGAGGAGCTTAAAAAAATTGGATTTGGCATTCCGGAACTAAATAAGGAGGATTTTTTATTTGAAGCGGATTCAGAAATTCAGTTTGTTAATTCTTTTCGTCTATAATTTTTTTGATCTGAGCCTATCAGTTTATGTCTAAATCTTCTGGCTGTTTTGGTAAAAGAAAATAGATGCTAAAATAATTTTAATTAAGATAAAATCCACGTATACAAAATTAAAAAATTTGGGAATTCAATTTTATTAAAATAAATTCGCCAAATTTTTTTATTTAATGGTTAAAGGGCAAATTTTTTATTTTACCCATGAGTTCGCATTTCTTTTATCTTGTTTTTTGAATCTAAAAATACGCAAGTGGGCTGGTGCGAGTTGGCTTCTTCTTCAGTGAGACCAACATAGGCCGCAATAATGACAATATCTCCTTTATGAACGTGGCGAGCGGCCGCACCATTGAGGCAAATTTCGCCTTCTTTTCCAAGGATCACGTACGTATGAAATCGAGCGCCATTGTTGCAATTGTAAATATCAACTTGTTCATAGAGTTTAAATTCTGCTGCCTTGATCAGTTGAGGGCACAAAGAAATAGATCCTTCATATTCTAAGTTTGCATCAGTCACAGTCGCTCTATGTAATTTACTTTTTAACATTGTCAGAATCATAATTTTTTACCCTTTCTTGGCAGTAACATTTGAATATTAAATATAAATTTAATTATGCTTTTTCATTGTTGGGAGGGTTGAGCTTGAGAGCCATCATCATCCCCATCAAAACTAAGTCTGGCTGTATAACATCAAAAACTTTTTCTTTCTCAAAAAGTGAAGAAAATCCGCCAGTTCCAATAATAAAAGGCTTCTCACCATTAAAACATTCATCAGAAATTCTTTGAATAATTTCTTTCATTGTTCCTAGGTGCCCATAATAAAGACCACTTTGAATACTTTCGACGGTGGCTCGTCCTAAAGCGTTTTCTACAGAAACTATTTCGACACTTGGAAGCTTTGCTGTTTTGCTTTCGAGGGCCTCCATTTGTAATCTAAGACCCGCAACGATAGATCCTCCTAAATATTCTTTTGTTTTTGAAATTGCACAAAAAGTAGTGGCTGTTCCAAGATCAACAATAAGAATATTTTTATTTGGATAAAGATGAACTCCGGAAATCGAATTAGCAATTCTGTCGGCTCCAACTTCAAGGGGGTTTCTGTAGTTAATTTTTAATCCTGTTTTGACTCCTGCTTGGAGAACGAAAGGGTTAATATTAAAATATTTTCGACAAGCATTTTTAATTGAGTGAATAACATCGGGGACCACAGAGCACATTGCAATTTGTTGGACCTCAGCCGGATTCATTCCATTTTCCCTCAAAACAGAACGAAGAAAAATACCTATTTCGTCAGAAGAGGCTCCTGTTTTAGAAGTTTTTCTAAATCTAAATTTGAGTTGGTCATTTATATAAACTCCTCCAAAAATTTGACTGTTTCCGACATCTAAAGCGAGGATCATAAAGTCTCCTTAAATTGATTATTTTTAAGATCTTTTTTATTGAGAAGATCGTGTAGCTTTTCCGCTAAAGAATTCACGCCCTCTACTGAAGCCAATTTTTGAATATTCAAATCTAAATTTTTTAATTTTTTATTTGAAGACTCCAAAGTTAAATTTTTGTAGAGATGAAAATAGTGAGTTCCTATCATTTCTGCCAAGTCATTGTGAACAACAAAATCACAATTAGATAAATTAAATAGACTCTGAATATTTTGTTGTATTTGATCTGGATTCCTTCCTGCGGTTAATTTAAATGCAATAATTTGAATTTTTTTATTTAAGGAATGATTCCGTAAAAGGTTCACTAGCTTTGGATTTTTTTTGAGTTCGATAGTTAAGGATTCAGAGGAGGAATCTATTTTAATGTCTGAGCTATTTTTGATAGAGTAATCGCTAAGGGCTGCTGCATGTAATATAACATCGAAATGCTGAGATGAAATAAGATCAAGTACTAAATTTTGAATCGATTTGAAATCTGTAAAAGTAAAAGAATTAAATTGACCATTTGAATTTGAAATACACTCTGATCCTGGACAAGTAGCTTGGCTTCCACTGACGTAAGTGACTTCCCACCCTGCCTTCAAAAAGAATTCGGCAATTTTTGCACCAGTTTTACCTGTAGAAATATTAGTAAGGACTCTGACTGGATCGATTTTTTCTTGAGTTCCGCCACTGGTGATTAAAATTTTTCGTCGAGATGCAGGGGATGTTTCCAATTTTAGTTTGGTTCGTTCAACATCTTGATCTTTTGATTTTTTTTGAAGCCCATTGATAGCTTTTTCAATTTGTTCGATCATTTCATTAGGTTCTGCTAATCGTCCTGGACCTGTTTCTCCGCAAGCCAAAGTTCCTTTGGGGCTTTCGTGGCAATAGATACCCCAGTCTTTTAATTTTTTAAAAGCTGATTGGGTTGAGGGGTGATTCCACATGGCCTGGTTCATAGCTGGAAATAGGAGATAAGGTTTAGAAAAATCGTGGGCTAAAAACTGTGTTAAGGCCAGATTGTCTGTAATTCCTTGCGAAGCTTTATTTATAAAATTAGCTGAAGCCGGAGCTGTAACAATAATATCGGCCCATCTAACTGAATGTATATGTTCCATCATTGAGCCTTCTTCAAAGATGTCAGTTAATATTTTTTGGCCAGAGAGTCCTTCAAGAGTGGCTGCTCCGATAAATCGTAATCCAGAGTTTGTCGCAACAATTCGAAGATTGTGTCCTTTTTTCCTCAAATCAGAAATAACCGTACAGACTTTAAAGGCAGCGATGGACCCAGTTATTTGTATTAAAATATTATAACTAGATTTTTCTTTGATATTTTCCGGAAGCATCTAAAAATTTCCTTTTGCCGAGTTTGTGAGAATGAAATTCGAATTGCTACCAAGATCGATATTATCGATCAAGCGCACGGATCCAAGATAAGCAGCAACAAAACGTCTTCCGTAGCGATCTTCAACATAGTCAACCCTAAAGCCGTTCTGGGTAAGGTGGCTTTGAGCTTCCTGAGTCGTCTTTGATGTTGAAATGATTTGATAAAGAAGAGGCGCTTTAATTCTCTCTTCAGGACTTAAACGAAGATTTCGAGAACTCATTGCGAGTCCATCCTTCTCTCGAATGGTGGGAATAGGTACGATCTCAGTATTCAGAAAAAAAGTTTCAGTCATTTCGCGAATCAAAACTAATTGTTGAAAATCTTTTTCTCCAAAGAAAGCTAAATGAGGTTGAACGCATTGAAAAAGCTTCATAACGACAGTGAGAACTCCATCAAAGTGCCCTGGACGATATTTTCCGCAAAGTTCGTGACTAAAACTATTTTCTGTTAATCGATATTTGAAATTGTCTGGATAAATATCTTGATATTGGGGGTTAAAGACAATGTCCACCCCTTCTTGCTTTGCGATGGCTAAATCGTGATCCCAAGTTGATGGGTACAATTCAAAATCTTTGGGATCATTGAACTGAGTTGGATTTACATAAATACTCAATACGAGGATATCTACTTTTTTGCGGGCCTCGCGAAGGAGTGTCGCATGTCCTTCGTGGAGTGCGCCCATGGTAGGGACGAAGCCGATTTTAATATGAGAAGGCAATGAATGTCTCCATTGTCGAATCTGAGCTATTGTCCGAAAAATTTCGATTGTATTTCTTAGGTCGCTTGCAGGTCCTGTAGAGCCGAGGGAATTCATCGTGCCGGATTTTCCATTATTAAAAATGTCTGAGTTCATATCTTTCCTCTCTCAAAAAATTATTAGTATTATCTGAAATATTCTTTTCAAAAAAGTTCAGTTCCTAGTTATCTATTTGCAAATCAACCCATATAAAGAGATCTCTGCTCGACTAGAGAATAACAAAAGTGCAGTAATCAAGACTCTAGTCATTTTTGAAAGATAGAAACCTATCAAGAATAGAGCGATTTAAATTTTTTCTTCAATTATTGATAAGATTCATTTTCAAGAGGAAATTTCTTATCCAGTACATCTTCGTGGTAATGATTTAATGCTTCTTGTATAAGTTGGAATCCATCTAAATATTTTCGAAGAAATTTTGGAGAAAACTCATTATTCATTCCCAACATGTCCTGAAGAACAAGGACCTGTCCATCGCAATATGGACCGGCTCCAATACCGATTGTTGGTATCTTTAGTCTCTCGGTAATTTCCATTGCTAATTTTGCGGGAACGCACTCTAGAACAAGCGAAAAGCAACCTGCCTTCTGAATATTTTCGGCATCCTCAATTAATTGGTGATATGACTCAGGATTTTTTCCTTGAACCTTGAATCCTCCTAATTGGTGAATTGATTGAGGGGTTAAGCCCAGATGTCCCATAACCGGGACTCCTGAGTCCACACAATGGCGAATAAAATCAAGATTTCCTTTGGCGCCTTCAATTTTTATTGCATGAGCTCCAGCTTGCATAACTTTTAAAACGGCATTCATTCCCGTCGCAAGGTCACTTCGAAATGACAAAAACGGAAGATCTGCAACAATAAATTTTTGGGGGGCACCTTTTGCGACGGCAGCTGTATGAAGAGCCATCATTTCGATATTTGCATTTAATGTATTAGGGTGCCCATGCATAACCATCGCTAAGCTATCGCCCACAAGAATTGTGTCGATCTCTGAGTTGGCTATGATTTTAGCGAATGAATAATCATAGCAAGTAACCATTGAAATTCGCTGATTATTTTTTTTCAGCTCTTGGAAATCGAGAATGTTCATTTGAGCTCCTTGTTTTGATAAAATTCCGGATAAATTGCTTTTACAAAAGACGAATAAATTTGCTGATAAGGATCGTTGTCAAGAGAGGCAATATTCTTACGAATGGTGAGATCATCTTTTCGAGCAAGTGGGCCAGTCAAAGCTTGATATGGGGTTCTTTTTATGTTTTCAAAAATTTGTGTCATATAAATTTCAATTGCTGAATTAGGAATTTGCAGAAAATCAAATTCCTGAAAAATTTTTTGCCATAAAATGACAGTAAAGTTACCTGACATTACACAAATAGAATGATATTTAGCTTTTAATTCAGGCCGAATTGAGTGAGTTTGATTTTTGAATCCAGGTAAAATCTCGCAAAGGGGTTTATCAGAAGTAGTAATGAAATGGATTTTCTCAAATTGCTCTGAGTTTAACATAGTAGGGGTGATACTTGCTAAAGGGTGAATTCCAATCATTTCAGGGATTTCTAATGCCCCGGACATATGAATGCACAGCTGGTTTTGAATGTGTGGTTTTACATTAAATTGATAAAAGCTTTCAATAGAAGAATCTGAAATAAGAATGAGAATATGAGTTGCGGAAGTAACTTTGTATTTTAGTTCATCAATTTCATTTTGAGATCGAGACCATTGCTGAAAATTCCATTGACGGCAGGCCATATAAAACGACAGTTGCCTAGCAACTTTGCCAGAACCGATTATTAAATAAGAAAAATTTGATTCATAATTTTTTTTCATCTGTTTGGGTACCTGTCATTGACGATCAAGTCCGTAGGCTCGCCAATTTATTCCTTTTCAAATTGAAGTCAATCGCATATTGATGAAGGGTCATTGAAGAAGATTCGACGATAGACCTCTAGATTCAATGATTTAAAGGTAAGTTGAGGTGTCTTCGCAGACATTTTTAATAATGGGGAATATGATGTTAAAACGAATATATTGGACTGTATTGGGGTTAGTTTGTCTTGCCGGGATTGGAGCTATGGTTTATCTGGGTATTCAACCACGACCCATTGAAAAAATTTCTTTGAGTAAGTTTGATAATCCTAAAATTATGGCTAATGCGGTGTTGCTTCGTTTGCGCCAGGAATTGCAGTTATCTCCCGTTATTGTAATTGGTGTGCAGCCGCAGCATATTGAGCAACTCGAAGTTCTAAGGGAGTTTTTGAATAACAATCGAGAAGACGAGAGTCTTGCGTTTCAAAAAATATATCGAGATTCATCTGTAAACTCAGATTTATTTCCAGAAGCAGAAGTTGTTCATTTTCAAGATGAATTTGCAAATCGATTAGAGGAAATTAAAAGCTTTCTCGATAAAAGTCAGAGAGTGCTCATCATTGCACCGACCACATTTACAGCACAAGTTATTCCAAGCTCTTTAACTTTCTTTTTAAATAAGAATCTGACTGTCAAACAAAAGGCTCTGAGTCTTTCAATGATCGATTTTCCTAGAAATAGAGAGGAAGAAAAAAATTTCGAGTTTCCATGTGTTGTTGAAGGTGTCGATCAGTCAGGACTTGGTCCATTTGGATGTCTTTTGTTGCAATCTTCAAGATCAAAATATCGCAAAAGATTTCAACAGGGTGAGAAGATTGGATTTGTTAATCAAATTGGACAAAGTGACTATTTAATTTTTTATACGGCTGAACGATAAAAAATCTTTTGATTTGTGCTTCTAAAGAAAGGCCAAGCCTTTTGAATGTGAGTATTGATGTTTTCTTCAAATCATCGATAGTATAGAAAAATTGCCTCAAGAAAATTTATTTTAGAGATTTTGTGAAAGTCATCGTGACATTCACAAAATCTTAATCTTATGATTTTTATATCAATTGGGCAGGGGGCTCCATGAAAATAAAAATCATTTTTACATTAATATCAATGCTACTGTTGAGTGGGGCTGCAGATGCAAGTGTCTCCACGACCCGAAAATATAAAGACGTAATTAGTTATTTAAATCAGATTCACACGAATTTTCCTGACAGAACTGAGATTTTTACATTGGGTTATTCGAATGCGGGAGTAGCGATCCAAGGCATTAAAATTGGAAATGGATCTGTGGCTAATTTACTTGTTGGAGCTCACCACGGGAATGAGTATGGCTCGACAGAAGTTGCCTTACATTTTGCGGAAAGCGTTGCAGCACAGCCTTTGAGTGATCAAACCATGTACGTTATTCCCGTCTTAAATATCAATGGTTATGATCGCCGGAATCGTTACGAATCAGTGAATGGCCACAGTGTTGATCCTAATCGAGATTATCCAGGACCTTGTGGCTCTGAAGGTCCCTTTAATTCAAACTCGACAAAAGCATTAGCTGATTTTATTGATAAACAAAAAATTGTTGCCTCAGCGACAATTCATACATATTGGCCGGCCGTTGTTTACCCTTGGGGCTTTTCAACTCGCGATGTGGACACGCATTATACAAATGAATTTATTAATATGGCTAAGGATGCGACTTCTGTTTCAAATTATCAGATAGGAAACTCTGGAGAATTGATCTACCCAGCCAATGGGACATTTGAGGACTATGCGTTCTGGAAACATGGCGTTTGGTCGGTGTTATTTGAGGCGGGGCATACTCACTCGCCGAATATCAATCAGCTGAATGAATTGGTCTCTGAAAATATTCCGGGATTACGAAAAATGTTTGAGAATGCACCACGAGTCAATGCGGCTATCCACGATTTCACGGGTAAATGTGATTATAGCTGGAAGGCATTTGACCCGCATATCGAATAAAGGAGTTAATTATTTTTCAGCTCAATCAAAACGATGAGCTGTTGACTGCGCTCAACATTCAATTAGAAAATTCTTAGAGTTCTTATTTTTGGAAGTGAAAAAAAGATTGATCAATTTCTATCAAAAAAAATCAATTCAAGGCAAATCGGAAGCTGAATTATAATAACTAATTTCTATAAAATTAAGGAAGATTTTTCTTTAAAAATAAAAAACCCGCAGATCATGCGGGTTTTTTATTGGACAACGAGTCCTTAGAGATTCATTGAATTTATTAAAACTCGTGGCTTAATGGCCTTCTTGGAGCTCTGAAGTAAGTCCTTGGTGACAAAGCTAAGAGATCGGGAATCTTCGTCATATATACGCAAGCATACCTGTCGACTTGATATGCAAAATAGCTTTCCTCATTTCCAGCTCTCATCAGTTGTCCCCAATGTTCATTGTAGGCAGACTGCTGCGTTTTTATGAGGGCGCTAATTTGGGCATCGACATCTGCAATCGTTTTTTGGAGAGATTCAATTTTCTTTTCATCGATTGTTCCTTTTTTCTCAAATTTTAGAGTCATAAGCTCCGTCAATTCGTCCTCTAAAGGTTCCTTTTTCGACATTAAAGATTCGATTTCATGAATGACTGTTTCAGTTTTTTTATTGGACTCAACTTCTTTTTCGAGTTCTTCGATAACCATGGCCGTTCTCCAGCCGCAGTCTTTTTTAAGTCGAAGAATATCGCCATAGATATGGTCTCCAATATAAAGAATTTCATCGCCCTCAAGGTCTAAATCTTTCGTAAAAACTTCAGCACAACCACCTTGATAAATACCAGGAGCTAATTTTTCATTATGGTTTGTCATCGATCCTGTATCTGGATCTACCTTTAAAAATTTGAGATTATCATAAAAGAATCTTGGTTTCTGAGCAAAAGTGATCACAATTTCGAATAGTTCGGACCAATGTTTACAATCCTTTAAAAAAGGATTGATGGCATAGTCTAGTAAAAGCTTCGTATACTCGTAATCTGAATTGGTCAGGATAAAGATTTTTTTTCCATGTCGGCGAAATTTTTCAAGACCTTCAACGACGGCCGCATCTTTAATAATATATTTTGAAAGATGATTTCGAACAGTATTTTTTAAAGAACCGTCTCGATGAGCTTCATCTAAAACATATAAAACATCATCAGCGATTCTGGAAAAGTCAGGGTAGATTGCTGGATTCTTCTTTTTCAATTCGACAATTTGAGTAATCAAAGTTGCCAATGAAATTGAGAAGGAGGTATCGACAGCCATATAGGCTTGCGAACTCAAATCAATGTATTTACTTTTGTAAAGTTTTTGTTGAGTTTTAAAGTCCAGAGGGGAAAGGCCATGGTAACTCGCACGAATGGCAGAATGACGATTGAGCTTCAGGAGATTTCCTTTTTCTCGATCTACGACCAAGCCTCGAATTGCCAAGTCATAGTCAAACTCGATATTTTTGACCTCTTCAGGATAGTTTTTATTTTTGACTAACTTTTCTTTCATCACTGAATGGGACAGTCTCTCAAATTCCTCGGTATGATATCGAATCAAAGTGTGATCCATATCGAGTCCGATATATCGAATGCGTTTAAGATTCAGTGTGCGAGTAACATAAACTTTTCCAGCCATTAATTGTTTCCTTCAGTATAATAACTTAATTCATTCCAGAGAATCATTCCGCCCTTTAGGTTATAGACATCTTGATATCCCATATCGAGAGCAAAAGAGGCTGCGCGCGCAGAGCGGTTACCACTTCGGCAAATAAAAATAATTGTTTTATTTTTTGGTATTTCTTGAATTCGTTCTGAGAGCATATCAAGTGCGATGAGTTGAGAAGCCGGTATATGACCAAGATCACCTTGATATTCTTCAGGTTGGCGAACGTCGATTAATATCATTTTGTCTTGAGCTACCTTGAGTTTTTCATGTAACTCTCTAGGCTCAATATCAAAGACACCTTCAAAATGGAGGTTTTCTTCTTTTGAATCAAAATGAATGAATTCAGGGGTTGTTGTTAATTGATTTTTTTGGATTTCCATCATTGCACTCCTTGCTAAATAAGGCGGATAAAAAAGATCCACCGATGATGAGAGCCTCAAAATATAGCATAGAAAGAGGAGATTTTGAGAGAGGGGAGCGCTGCGCTAAGGTGAAAAGCTTAATAACGCCTTGAATAAAAATACAAAGTATCGAATACAAATCAGTCTTGAAAATGAAATGAGAACTGAGTTTCAGAACATAAACAAGAATTTTTACTTTAGACTGTAAAAGCCTTGAACTCGAAAGAAATATAATCAAAATGCAATGAACAAATGGAAAATCATCAAAATTCTCCTCGAAAAAAAAATCAAAAACATCCGAGTTCATTAAAAGCTGACTTAATGGAAAGCACTTTGCAATCTCTCGATGAAGAGCAAATAGAGGCATTTAATATCCTCCAAAGTGGCGAAAATGTTTTTTTAACAGGAGGAGCTGGTTCTGGAAAAAGTTATGTCATTCGACAATTGATGCGACTGCATGACTCAAAAACTTTGCCCATTTTGGCAAGTACTGGAGCCGCTGCTGTTCTTTTGGGTGGAAGAACTTTTCATAGTTTTTTTGGTTTAGGCATTCTTGAGGGTGGCGTAGAAGCTACTTTTGAGCGAGCCTGTCAAGACGCTCGGTTAGCAAAAAGACTGAATCAAGTTGAAGGCGTTATTATTGATGAAATATCAATGATTCCTGGTGAGGTTTTGGATCTCGCTGAAAGAATTGCCAGAAATGCTCGAGAATCTAACCATCCTTGGGGCGGGTTGAGGGTCATCGTTGTTGGAGATTTTTTGCAACTTCCACCAGTGACTCGATTTAATCAAAAAAGAGTCTGGGCTTTTGAATCCAGTGCCTGGGCGATGTCTCACTTTCAAGAAGTCGTTCTAAAAAAAAACCAAAGAACGAAGGATTCAGATTATTTAAAAGTGCTCAATGAAATTCGATGGGGGCATGTCACCCCTTTTGTAAAGGAGTATCTTAATTGGAAATTGAGAGATCATGACGAAGAGGATCGATCGACCCGACTTTTTCCTCGACGAGATCAATCTGAAATATTTAACCAAAAAAAGCTTGCGCAAATTTCTCATCCAGAAATTAAAATACCATCAATTTATTTAGGAGAACCGAGATTGGTCGAAGCCCTCAAGAGAAATTCGCCAATTCCAGAAGAGCTTGTCCTAAAAGAAGGTTGTCAAATTTTATTTGTCCAAAATGATCCTAATAAAAGATGGGTTAATGGAACGAAGGGCACTGTTGTGAGCGTCGCTCCCGACAAGATTGTCGTTGAGAAAGAAAGCTTCCGGCATGTTACCGTTGATAAGGCTCAATTTTCATTACAGGATTCTGAAGGGAAAGTGGTGGCATCAGTGATCAATTTTCCGGTTATTTTAGCTTATGCGACGACGATTCATAAAAGCCAAGGAGCGACCTTAGATGATCTTTGGGTTGATTTGTCTCGCCTTTGGGAGCCTGGACATGCCTATGTAGCCCTGAGTCGACTTCGAACTGGACAAGGGTTAAAGCTATTAAGGTGGAGTGAGAAGTCAATAATTTCTGATTTATCTGTGAAAGAGTATTATAAAAAAATAAATGCTCATGAATAAGAATAGATATAACCAGATAATGATTAGATTTCGCAAAATCCTAAGAAGAATGGATACTTTTTGTTAGAAATTTATATTTTGTGAGTTTTTTAATTTGTAAAAAAGAAATAAAGTTTGATTATAAAAACATCAGAGGGAGAATGGCGCAAATGACTAGCACAATCGAAGAAATTTCAAATCCATTGGGAATAAATGGTGTTGAATTTGTTGAATTCACAGGAGCAAATTATGAATATTATCATAGCTTGTTTACTCGTTGGGGATTTAAACAAATTTCTCAGTACGAAAATAATTCGCAAAAAAAACAAATATTTTTATATCGACAAAATGATATTAATTTCATTGTAAATTTAGAAAAAAATAATTTTGCAGAAAAATTTGGTCAAGAACATGGACCTTCTATTTGCTCGACGGGCTTCCGTTTTAAAAATGCGAGCTTTGCACATAAGCAAGCAATCGCTCGAGGAGCAAAAATGTACTCAGGCTCAAGCTCTGATAAAGGTGCCTGCTTGTTCGACGCGATTTATGGGATCGGTGATTCACTCATCTATTTTATGGATGAACAGAATACACAGAATTTATACAGTCAGATTTTTAAGATAGCTGATAATGACAAAATAGTTCCAGGAGTTGGATTCACTATCGTAGATCATTTCACAAATAATGTTCCAGTTGGAGAAATGCAGAAATGGTGTGATTTTTATAAACAAATTTTTAATTTCCGAGAGACGATGTATTTTGATATTCGAGGAAAGCAAACAAGTCTAATCTCAAAAGTGATGAGATCGCCGTGTGGGCAATTTGCAGTTCCAATTAATGAGCCAGGGGATTCGAAGTCGCAAATCCAGGAGTACTTAGACGAATATAAAGGATCGGGCATTCAGCATTTAGCTCTTTTGACGTCTGATATAGTTAATTCTTTGGAAACTTTGAAATCATCAAAGATTGAATTTTTATCTCCGCCTCCTGATACATACTATCGCATGCTAAATGATCGATTACCAAATGTGAAAGAAGATATTGATCGCCTCAAAAAGAATGCGATTCTTGTGGATGGAGATCACGATGGGTATCTGCTTCAAATTTTTTCTAAAAATATAATTGGTCCTATTTTCTTTGAGGTTATTCAGAGAAAAAATCATGATGGCTTCGGAAATGGAAATTTTCAGGCGTTATTTGATTCGATTGAGCAAGATCAAAGAGAAAGAGGATACTTATAATGCATCAATACAGTCAGGGTAAGAATACAACTCAAGGACATAAGGGAATTCCTGAAGGGCATTTTGAGGAAGAGCAGGGGCGAAAAGGTTTTTTCGGCGCTGTTTCTCATTTGATTAAAGAAAGACCAAGTACTCGTTGGACAGAAATTGAAGGTCCTTTGAGACCCCATCTTTACGATGCAATTGCCATGGAGAGACGTTTTGGGCATTGGCAAAAGATGCTTTTTAATAGTGATGTTGGCATGTACATGTATTGGGAAAAAAAGACAACCCAACCAGTGAACCAAGCTTTTCGAAATGCAGATGGAGATACTCTTTATTTCTGTCATCAAGGATCAGGAACTATTTTGACGGAGTATGGATTGCTTAAATTTCGAAAAGGTCACTACATAAATATGCCAAAGTGTGTGACTCATTCTTGGATTTTTGATGAAGAGTCCTGTTTTTTTGTCATAGAAAGCAAAACAAGTTCTTATCGAGAACCAGATCGTGGAATGGTTGGTCGAAATGCATTTTACGATCCAGCTTGTTTTGGCAAACCACAGCTTGAAGAGCAGAATCAACTTCTTCGGACAAATTCGAATTTGAATGTAACGATTGTTAATGTCAAAAGATCGGATGCAATGACTCGGTTTAAATATGCGGAAAACATCTATGACACTGTTTCATGGAAAGGAGATTACTTTCCCATGACCATCCACGTGGATGATATGATGCCAATGCTGAGTGCTCGAGTTCACTTGCCGCCGTCGGCACACACAACCTTTGTGGCAAATGGTTTTGTAGTTTGTACCTTCCTTCCTCGTCCTTTAGAATCCGATGCTGATGCATTGAAAGTTCCTTTCTATCATCAAAACATCGACTATGATGAAGTTTTATTTTACCATGATGGAAACTTTTTTAGTCGAGATAATCTCCATGCAGGAATGATCACTTTGCATCCCGCGGGATTTCCACATGGACCTCATCCTAAAGCTGTTAAGGGTGTTAACAATAAAACTCATACCGATGAATATGCTGTGATGGTCGATACCTGGCAGCCTCTACAGAGTACGAGTGAACTTGAGACAGTTGAAGTTCATAATTATTGGGCGAGTTGGATGAAATGATTCCTTCCTTTTTTTTTCCGGAATCCTTGCGACCCACATTAAAGTCGCAGGGGTTATTTTTCGAAGAGCCGATTAAAAATCAGATTCTATCAGATCGGGAGGCGATGCAAATAGCTATCCAAGAAGCCTATAAGGGCCTTGGTTGTGTAAGTCCAAATCCTCTTGTGGGATGTGTTGTTCTAGATTCAAAAAATAGATTTTTATCTAAAGGTTATCATCAAAAGGTCGGTGAAGGTCATGCAGAAGTAAATGCACTTCGGGGGCTGGATGAAAGAGATCTTCATGGTGCGAGAATTTTTGTAACACTTGAACCCTGTGCCCATGAAGGTCGAACTCCTTCATGTGCAAAAATGTTGGCGAAATTACCTATCCGAGAAGTGATTTATGGTCTCGAGGATCCAAACCCTTTAGTCGCTGGACAAGGGGGAGAGATTCTTCTTAATTCAGGAAAACAAATTCATGTTTATGATGACTTAAAGCTCGAATTAGAAACTTTGGCGGAGCACTTTTTATGGAACTTTCGAGAAAAAAAAGTCTGGGTCAGCTTAAAGGTAGCTAGTTCTTTGGATGGTCAAATGGCCCATCAAAATGGAGATAGCTTTTGGATTACTGATTCCGTGAGTCGAGAAGTAGGACATGTTCTGCGAGCTGCACACGACGCCATACTTGTGGGAGCAGATACGGTCATTAAGGATAATCCTTCATTGAATGTGAGAGTTTCTAAATTAACTGATAAAAAACTCAAAGTCTTTGTGATGGATCCAAATGGACGAGCTTTATCTCAAATCCAAAAACTGAAATTGAGTGAGATTCACTCTCCAGAGAATCTTTATTTTATTGTTTCAAAAAAATGGAATGAAAAATGGGACTCGGACCTTTGTCGAGTGATGAGTCTTAACACAGAGCTGCTAGCGGAAAAGAGTTCTTTAAATCTTGATGAGTTATTAAGCTTTCTTTGGTCAGAGAATGTGAGATCCTTGTATGTGGAAGGTGGGGGTGTCACCCTCAGTTCCTTTATACAACAGAAGAAGGCTCAAAGGCTGTATTTATTTCAGGCTCCTATTTTGATTGGAGCTAAAAGTGGAAAGTCGTGGAGCAACCAAGTTAGTATAGAGGGGTTAAGCGAGCGAATTCCTTTGGGAGGCTTGCAAAGTTTTAAATTGCACACAGATTTGTTTGTAACAGGGAAGTTTAAATAAAAATTATATGAAAGATCCTTTACCGAATAGCCAAAAAATTAAATCAGGAACTCCAAATCAAAAGAAAGCATCACGACCCTCGGAAAAAACGAGAGAGGTCTCATCAAAATCTAAAAAGCGCCAAAAGAAAAACCAAAAATCCACTCATGTTGGTTTTTTAATGAGTTTAAAACGTGAATGGGAGCTTTTTTGGGAAAATATTATTGGTGATGATGACATTTCCGAACAGTCCAAATCTGAAATGCAGGATCCTTTCAAAACTGGAAAAATTGATCACCTTTCTTTAGAGCAAGTGAAGAACTTAACCAAAGCACTTTCGCAGGACAGAGCGCAAATTAATCAGAAATTAGAACTTGTCCAAAAACAATTAGAGGAGTCCCAACGAAAGGCTCAAAGTCTTGAATTGGTTGGCGGTGATTTTTCAGCGGCTCAAAATCAAACTCAGGAACTAAATGAAATTGGGCAAAAGCTTTCACTTGAGCTTCAACAAATTGATCATCAATTGAAATTGACCCGACTCAAAGAAGATATATTCAAAAAAAGCTAAAATTCTTCTAATTATTGATAAATGGTAGCCCCATTTTTTTTCGAAGTTCATTATATTCTTTAAGCTTTCGAATTCCTTGGTGAAGGACTATTTCTAGAATTCGAAGTTCCTTATCATTAGGAATTGAATGCAAGATCATTCTTTTTAAAACTGAGTAGGCATTCATTTTTCGGTCCTTGATATCAAAACCCATTTCTTGAATAAAGTTTTTTAAAGTTTCATCTGGAAATGGTTTGTTTTCTTTTCTAACAAATTGGGAGGAGCGGTGCCCTTCGAAGCGAGTTCTGTCGCCCCCCCACTCACTTCGAAGAATGAATAAAGATAAGAGAACAGCTTGTGCTAAGTTTAGGCTGGTATTTTCGCCAAATATGGGAATTGAACAAGAGTAGTGAGTGTTCTCGATGTCGGCGGATGAAAGTCCCCAATCCTCAGGTCCAAATATCAAATAAACAGGAATTGAACCATTTTCCAGAGTCGGAAGAAAGTCGGGTCGTTGTGATGACTGAGACTTCAATTCCTTAAGAGATTGTGCAAAATCCTGAACGAGTCTATTTTTTCCATCTTTGGCAGTAAAAGAAATTCGAAGTCCCTCTGGCTCATTGGCGAAAAAATCATCCCAGGTTTTGTAAGTGGTTCTAGTTTCAAGTCCTCTTTGTCCACTAGCAGCCGCTTGATGGCCTTTGAGAGTAACTTCTGTTTGTGGGCTCACTAGAATCAGGCGGTCTCCCCCCATGTTGGACATAGCCCTTGAAGCCGCACCAATGTTTGAATCATAGATTGTTTTAACAAGAACAATATTAATCTGGTAGTTCATACCGCCTGTCATACTCGCAGGCGGTTCATTTGACAAAAAAAGAATCTTAAATTTTAAAG
>JACCDM010715867.1_pt1 | contig 16513 bp, 15 predicted proteins | sample 7445851 | NCBI WGS metagenome assembly JACCDM01 (sample SAMN15323438, study PRJNA562643) | freshwater metagenome | isolation source: river surface water | place: USA:Blue River Watershed | collected 2017-08-16
AATGAACAGCGGCATGAACCGCTTGGGTTTTGCGCCGGCGCGTTTTCGCTCGGCCTGGGCCAGGCTCAACGCCTTGCCCCAGGTGGATGAAATATCCCTCATGACCCACTTTGCCCATGCCGATGACCATCAAGGCATTCAAGCCCAAATGCAGGTTTTTCAAGACATCAGCCATGACTTGCCAGGCGAGCGCAGCCTGGCCAACAGCGCGGCGGTGTTGCGTCATGGCTCGGACCCACAGGCCATGGCCGATTGGGTGCGCCCCGGCATTGCGCTGTACGGCAGTGCACCGGACCACCCGCTGCACAACGCAGCCCATTGGGGTTTGCAACCCGCCATGAGTTTGCGCAGTCAACTGATCGCTGTGCAGCCACTCCAAGCGGGCGATGAAGTGGGCTACGGTGGCGTCTTCAAAGCACCCCATGCCATGACCATGGGCGTGGTTGCTTGTGGTTATGCCGATGGTTACCCGCGACACGCGCCCAGCGGCACGCCGGTGCTGGTCCATGGTGTGCGTTGCGCCACGGTGGGCAGGGTGAGCATGGACATGCTGTGTGTGGACCTGACGCCCGTGGCGCATGCGCAGGTGGGCAGCGACGTCACCTTGTGGGGCCAAGCCGCTTCGGGCGAGGTGTTGTGCATCGATGAAGTCGCTGCGGCTGCAGGCACGGTGGGCTACGAGTTGATGTGTGCCTTGGCGCCGCGCGTGCCAGTGGCAGTTGCCGATTAAGTCCCCTGCATGGTCGCGATCAAGCGTTGGGCTTGTTCGGTGATGCGGGCGATCAACTCGGCGGCGGGCGGTGCATCGTGCAGCAAACCCACGGCCTCGCCCACGGTCACATGGGCGCGGCTGAAGTCATTCGCCGCCACACCCGCGTCATAGTCAGCGCGTGCGGCGTCGGGGGCGGCGCGCAGTTCATCCACCCGATGTTCCCAAGCGCGGTGCAAGGGGTTGCGCAAGGCACGAAAGTCATAAGGCGCGGGCCAGTTTTTGCGACGCAAGACATCGAACACCGCGCTGCGCGCCGTGTCGTCGCCACTGGCTTGCAAAGCGGTTTGCACCGCGCCAGCCAAAGCCAAGCTCTCGGCGCTCGCCCACAAGCGGCTGCCCAGCAACACGCCATCGGCACCCAACATCAATGCCGCAGCCATGCCACGACCATCTGCGATGCCGCCCGCGGCCAGCAGCAAGGTGTTGGGCGATTCCGCCGCCAGCGCATCGGCCAACTCGGGCACCAGGCTCATGGTGCTGCGACCGTTCAAAGCGTTCATGCCATGGCCACCCGCTTCCGCGCCTTGCGCCACGATCACCGCCGCACCCGCTTCCAGACACGGCAGCAGTTGAGACAGTTGTTGGATTTGACAGATGAGCGGCACACCGCGTTGCGCCAAGCGCGCGGCGTAAGGGCGCGGGTCGCCAAACGAGAGCATCAGCGCCGTCGGTGTGTGCGCTTGGTCCAGCAGCCAATCGAATGCACTGGCATCTTCATCCAACTTCCAGGTGATGAAGCCACAACCCAAGCGCGCTGCATCAGCCGGCAACAAAGACAAAGCCAAAGCGTGTTCGCGCTGCACCCAGGGCAGGTCGCCATAACCCCCACCGAGCAAACCCAAAGCGCCCGCCTGCGCGCAAGCTGCTGCGAGCGCGCCGCCAGAGGCCAGCGCCATCGGGGCCAAGGCCACGGGCGTGCGCAGTCCAAACGGTAGGGTGAATCGGGTGTGCATCAGCCGATTATGGGTGCGGGTAAACGATGGGCCCAAAACGTGTTTCAAGTCCTACATTGATCAGCTTGATCAACCACCCCGGAGCATCCGCATGTTGTCTCAGTTCAAACCGACCCTCCAAGCCGTGGCCTTGGCCGCCCTGATGTTCAGCGGCACAGCGGTGCAGGCGCAAAGTTATGGCAAGCCCCAAGTGGTGGTGCCGCCTTCCAATTTCAAAGGGGTGCATGGTTTGGCGGTGGACCAACAAGGTCGGTTGTTGGCAGGCAGTGTGGTGGGCATGTCCATCACCCAGGTTGACATGACAACGGGCAAAGGCACCATCTTGGTGGATGCGCCACAAGGGCAGGCCGATGACATCGCCATTGGGCCCAAAGGCGAATTGGCGTGGACCTCGTTTTTGCAAGGCGTGGTGCGCATCCGCGACAACGACAGTGCACCGATTCGCATCATTGCCAAAGACCTGCCGGGCATCAACTCGATTGCCTTCGATCAAAAGAATGGCAAGCTGTACGCGTCCCAAGTGTTCTTGGGCGACGCTTTGTGGGAGTTGGATGTCAGCGGTGCCACCGCACCCCGTTTGATCAAAAAAGACCTGGGCGGTTTCAACGGTTTTGAAGTCGGCCCCGATGGCTGGATCGTGGCGCCCTTGTGGTTCAAGGGGCAAATCGTCAAGCTCAACCCTGCCGATGGTGAACTCAAGGTCATCAACAGCGAATTCAAAGTGCCTGCAGCGGCCAATTACGACAGCAAGGGCAACATCTGGGCGATTGACACCAAAACAGGCGGCTTGTTCAAGATCAACCCGGCCTCTGGCCAGCGCAGTTTGGTGGCCCAACTCGGCACAGGCATTGACAACTTGGCCCTGGACAAGAACGACAACATTTTTGTATCCAACATGGTCGACAACGGTGTGCAGCAAATCAACGCCAGCAATGGCAGTGCGCGGCAAATCACCAAAGGCGGCATGGCAGCACCCGGGGGCTTGAAGTTGTCGGAAGACGGCAAAACCCTGCATGTCGCCCATTTGTTTGGACTGCGTTCGGTGGACCTGGCCAGTGGCAAGCTCACCGACGTTGCCCGCATGCATGGCGACCACATCGAATACCCGTTTGCCGTGACCTTGTCGAAAGAGCATTACGTGCTCTCCAGCTGGTTCACGGGCACGGTGCAACTCTTGAATCGCAAAGACAACAGCACCAAGGCCATGGCGCATGGTTTGGCCGCGCCCATGGACGCGGTGGAACTGCCCGACGGCTCAGTGCTGGCGTTGGAGTTGGCGGCTGGCGCATTGACGCATCTGAGCGGCAAAGACCTGCATGAGAAAAAACAAGTTGTCACCGGTTTGCAAGGGCCCACGCAACTCGTCATGGGCAAAGACGGTGCGGTGTACATCACCGAAATGGCGGGACGCTTGCTGCGTGTCGACACCAGCGATTGGCGCATGACCACCGTGGCAGAGGGCTTGGCGGGGCCAGAAGGTTTGGCGCAAACGCCTGCAGGCAAGTTCATCGTGGCCGAAGCGGCCAAGCGACAACTCACCGAGGTGGACCCCTCCAATGGCAACAAGCGGGTGATCGCCACCGACCTGCCGATTGGTTTTGAAGCTGGCCCCGGCTTGCCCCCGCCTTACCTCACCACGGGCGTGGCCGTGGCAGCGGATGGCACGGTGTACTTCAGCGCAGACCGTGACAACGGGATTTACAAAATCAAGCCCAACTGAGTGGTTGGTCAATGTGTTTGGTGATACCTGCTGACCAACCACACCAATACCAACACTGGCAGACCCAACAAGGCGGTGCCGACAAAGAACCAGGCATAACCCCCCGCGTCCACCGCCACACCAGAAAAGCCCGCTAAAAATTTGGGCAACAGCAGCATGAGCGAGCTGAACAAGGCGTATTGCGTGGCCGAGTACTGCACATTGGTCAGCGAAGACAAATAAGCGATGAACGCCGCTGACGCGATGCCACTGCTGAGGTTGTCCGCCGACACCACAGCAATCAGCGCATACACATCGTGCCCATGCAAGGCCAGCCAAGCGAACAGCAGATTCGTCAAAGCGCTCAAAACAGCACCCAGCATCAACACCCGCATCACGCCCCAGCGCAACACCATCAAGCCGCCGACGAACGCCCCCACCAAGGTCATCACCACACCATAGAGCTTGGTGACCGTGGCCACTTCTTCTTTGCTGTAGCCCATGTCCACGTAAAACGGATTGGCCATGATGCCCATCACGATGTCGCTGATGCGGTAGGTGCCAATCAAGGCCAACAACAACACCGCGTGCCAACGGTAGCGCCGGATGAATTCGGCAAACGGTGCCAGCACCGCCACTTGCAGCCATTGGCGAAAGCCGTGTGTGGGGGCCAGCGGCATTGGTGCCGGTTCGGGTGACCACCACACGGTGGCCATGCCGACCGCCATTGACGCCGCCATGGCGGTGTAGGCCACGGCCCAAGCCGCGTCTTGGTAAGTGCCTGCTGGCAGGCCACCCACCTCGGCTTTGGCGGCGATCCAAAACACACCCGCACCCGCCCAAATCATGGCGAGCCGATACCCGGTTTGGTAACTGGCAGCCAGCACCGCTTGCAAACGCGCATGTGCCGATTCGATGCGAAACGCGTCCAGCGCAATGTCTTGGGTGGCCGAACCAAACGCCACCAACAAGGCAAACCCCACCAGCGGAATCAGGCTGTCTTGGGGATTGCTGAGCGCCATGCCCAACAGACCGATCACGATGGCCACTTGCGCCAGCAACAACCAACTGCGCCGACGCCCCAACAGTACTGTCAGCAGTGGGATGGACAGGCGATCCACCAGCGGTGCCCAGACCCATTTGAAACCGTAGGCCAAACCCACCCAACTCAAAAAACCAATGGTGGCGCGGTCGATGCCGGCCTCGCGCAAGCGAAAGCTGAGGGTGCCCAGCACCAGCAAAAGTGGCAAACCCGCCGAAAACCCCAAAGCCAACATGCGCAAACTGGCCGGGCTCAGGTAAATGAACAGGGTGTCTGGCCAGCGCCATGCGGCGGGGGCGGGAGTTGGGTTATCGTTCATACCCTTGTATTGTGCGACCCCGCCAGAGCTTCAACCCACATGCTGACCAAACGTGCTTTTCTTCACACCTGCGCCGGTTGCGCTGCAGGCTTGTTTGCGTTTGACGCCTTGGCCCGCGAAGGCGTGGAAGTCGGCGGCACCTCCAAGTTCGCCAAGCTGGTGCCGGCTGAACAAGTCGAGTCCTCGGCCCTGGCCCAGTATGGGCAAATGCTCAAGCAGGCCGATGAAAAAGATGCACTGGTTTCCGACGACCACCCGCAGGTGATTCGTTTGCGTGCGATTGCCAACAAGCTGATCCCGTTCAGTCATGAGTGGAACCCGCGTGCCCGCGAATGGAAGTGGGAAGTGAACTTGCTGAATTCCAGCCAGATCAATGCGTTTTGCATGCCAGGCGGCAAGATCGCTTTTTACAGCGGCATCCTCACCAAGCTGGAATTGACCGACGACGAAGTGGCCATGGTGATGGGTCACGAGATCGCCCACGCTTTGCGCGAACACGCCCGCGAGCGCATGGGCAAAAGCATGGCCACCACCGGTTTGTCGCGCCTGGGTGGTGCACTGATTGCAGGCTACTTTGGCATTGATGCACGCATCACCGACACCGTGGCGCAGCAAGGTGCGCAGTTGTTGAGTTTGAAATTCAGCCGAGAAGATGAAAGCGAAGCCGATTTGGTGGGCATGGAATTGGCTGCGCGTGCCGGTTACAACCCGCGTGCCGGCGTCACCCTGTGGCAAAAAATGAGCGCCGCCAACAAAGGCGCGCCACCACAGTGGCTCAGCACCCACCCCTCGGGCAACACCCGCATCAAAGAGATCGAAGCCAACTTGCCCAAAGTAAACCCGCTGTATGAGCGGGCCAAACAACCCTGAACCCTTTCACCCCTGAAGGAACCCCATGAAAAAGCACCGCCTGATCTGGGCCGCCGTCTTTGTCGCCTGCAGTGCCTCGGCCCAAAACGTCGAATTTGCAACCCCGCGCGATGGCGACACCGTGACCTCGCCGTTCAAGGTGCGCTTTGTGGTGCGCAACATGGCGGTGGCACCCGCAGGGGAGATCAAACCAGGCACAGGTCACCACCACATCTTGATCAACACCCCGCCGATTGCCGAGAACAATGTCATTCCCGCTGACGATCAACACAAGCACTTTGGCAAAGGCCAAACCGAAACCGAGTTGAGTTTGCCGCCCGGCGAACACACGCTCAGCCTGCAATTTGCAGACGGTCTGCACCGCTCGTATGGCGAGGCTTGTCGCACGACCATTCGGGTCAGGGTGAAACAGTGAACCAGACCTTGATCGTTGAGCCGCGCCTCATGTGCCACCCACATAGGGGTTGCTGCGGCGCTCGCGACCAAAGGTGCTCTCCGGGCCATGGCCTGGGATGAACACCGTGTCGTCACCCATGGGCCACAGGCGCTGGGTGATGCTGTCGATCAAGTCTTGGTGGTTGCCTTGGGGGAAATCGGTGCGGCCAATGCTGCCGGCAAACAGCACATCGCCGACAAACGCGCGTTTCAATTCGGGCGAATAAAACACCACATGACCCGGGGTGTGGCCCGGGCAGTGCCGCACTTGCAAGGTGTGCGCGCCCAGGGTGACCGTGTCGCCATCATTCAACCAGCGTGTGGGTGTGAATGGGCGCGAAGGTGGAAAGCCATAACCCGCTGCGGCTTCTGGCAAGCCGTCGATCCAAAACTGATCACCGGGGTGCGGGCCAATGATGGGCAGTTGCAAGGCCTCGGCCAATTCGGCCGTGCCACCCGCGTGGTCGATGTGGGCATGGGTGATCCAAATCGCCACCAGTTTCACGCCCAGTTGTTTGCAAGCGCTTTGCAGCAACGCCAGATCGCCACCCGGGTCGATGATGGCCGCGGTCATGCCTTCGTCTTCCCAAACCACCGAGCAGTTTTGTTGGAAGGGCGTGACGGGGATGGTTTCGTAGTGGAGCATGTTTGCAATGGTCAATGTCTGAGACTGCCATCATGCCATTGACGAACAAGCGGGCGGGTGGGGGTGTCTGACAGACGTGTGCGCCTGTGGTTTTAACGTGTGAACCGCAACACCCCATCATCCAAGCGCCCCAAGCGCAGCGCCAACAAATCCATCACATAATTTTGATGCACCCGCCATGGCGAGCGGGGCCCTTGCTTGGGCAATCGGTCGGTGGCGCGCATCACATAGCTGGAAGAAAAGTCCAAAAACGGTTCGGGCTGGAGCGGGCCCTCGGCTTGCGGACACACCGCTCGATAGCCCTCACGGTCCATGTGCTTAAGCAAGCGGCAGACAAAGCCCGCGGTCAAATCGGCTTTCAAGGTCCACGAGGCATTGGTGTAGCCAAAGGCCATCGCCATGTTGGGCACACCCGAGAGCATCATGCCTTTGTAGGCGAAGCTGTCGCCCGCCACCACGGCTTTGCCGTCCACCTCAAAAACAATGTCGGCCAGCACATTGAGTTGCAAACCTGTGGCCATGACCACGATGTCGGTGGGCAAGACCGTGCCACTTTGCAGTGCCACGCCCTCGCGGGTGAAGTGCGAAATGGTGTCGGTCACCACGCTGGCTTGGCCACGGTTCATTTGCCGGAACAAATCCCCATCGGGCACGGCGCACACCCGTTGGTCCCAGGGGTTGTAGCGCGGGGTGAAATGCCGTGCCACGTCCACCTGGCCGCGCAATGCCTGGTTCACCAACTGGAGCAAATAGGTTTTGAAAAAAACGGGGTAGCGCCTGGCCAATTGAAAGTAGAGCAAACCTTGCAAGATGTTTTTCCAACGGGCCAAGCCATACGCCACAGAAGACGGCAACCAGCGGTCGAGCCACAAGGCCAAGTGGTCGCGCCCGGGGCGACTCACCACATACGACGGTGAGCGTTGCAACATGGTCACGTGGGCCGCGGTTTCGGCCATGGCGGGCACCAGGGTGACCGCGGTGGCGCCACTGCCGATCACCACCACCCGCTTGCCCGCATGGCTCAAACCCTCGGGCCAAAACTGCGGGTGAACCAACGCGCCCTGAAAGTTCTCTTGCCCTTCAAAGTGCGGTTGGTGGCCCTGGGCATAGCTGTAATAACCACCGCACAAATACAAAAACCGCGCTTGTTGTTGCACCTGTGTGCCGTCACTGCGTTGGGCGGTGAGGGTCCAGCACGCGGTGTCACTCGACCATGCCGCGCTCACCACGCGGTGGTCGTAGGCGATGTGCGCGGCCACCCCGGTTTCTTGGGCGGCTTCTTGGATGTAGCGCAGGATGGACGGGCCGTCGGCCATGGCTTGTTCACCCCGCCAAGGCTTGAAGCTGTAGCCCAGGGTGTGCATGTCCGAGTCCGAGCGCACGCCGGGGTAGCGGAACAAATCCCAGGTGCCACTCATCTGCGCGCGGGCTTCCCAAATGCGCCAGGTTTTGTCGGGGCACTGGCGTTGCAAATGACGCGCCGCGCCTATGCCTGACAAGCCCGCGCCGATGATCAAGACATCCAACAGGCTCATACGGCCACGCGGCCACGGGTGGCTTTGGTTTGCCCGCGCAACACCTTGCTGTCCACGCGTTTGCGTTGCGAGCTGAGGGTGGGGCGGGTGGCGCGACGCGGCTTCACGGGTTTGGCGGCAAGCGCCACCATTTCGTGCAAACGCGCGATGGCTTCAAGGCGGTTTTTGTCTTGGCTGCGCGTGGTTTGCGCTTTGATGACGACCACGCCCTCAGGGGTGATGCGCTGGTCCGAGGTGGCCAACAGTTTGTCTTTCACCGCCTCAGGCAGCGATGACGCGCGGATGTCGAAACGCAAATGCACCGCGCTGGACACCTTGTTCACATGTTGCCCACCCGCACCTTGGGCACGGATCGCGGTGAATTCGATCTCTTGCTCAGGGATGTTGATGGATGGGGTAAACATATGCATAGATTAATACACATGAGCCCCGCATAATGATCGCTCATTCAACCTTTGGAAAGCATCAGATGACACCACTCATGACCATCGTGATCTACATGACCATCCTCACCTGGGTCACCATCATTGCCGCCAGCACATTGCGCGAGAAAAGCTGGACTTTCAAAGGATTGATGAAGGCCATGGGCAACCGTGACGAGGTTGAGGTTCACAGCCAGTTGTCAGGTCGCGCCGACCGCACCGCCGCCAACACCCTGGAGAACTTCATCTTGTTCTTGGGTTTGGCATCGGTGGCCATGGTCAGTGCCGCCCCGTCTCCACTGATTCTGCAAGGCGCTCAGCTGTTCTTGTTGGCGCGTTTGGTGTTTGTGCCTGTGTATTACGCAGGCATCATGTATGTGCGCACCCTGGTCTGGTTGGCAGGTTCGGTGGGTTTGATCATGATGATCATGGGCTTGTTGGCCTGAGTCTTCAGCCGAGCAAGGCCCGGTCGTAGTGCACGGTCACCGGGGCATGGTCGGAAAATTTTTCGTCTTTGTAGATAGACACCTCCTTGGCCAAAGCGGCCAAGGCGGTGGTGGCCAAGTGGTAATCGAGCCGCCAACCCACGTTGTTGGCATAGGCTTGGCCGCGGTTGCTCCACCAGGTGTAGCAAGCGTCGGTGGTGTCGGGGTGCAGTTGGCGGTACACATCCACCATGCCGCCTTCGGTGGTGAAGCGGGTCATCCAGGCGCGTTCTTCGGGCAAGAAACCACTGTTCTTTTGATTGCTGCGCCAGTTCTTCAGATCTTGCGCTTTGTGCGCGATGTTCACGTCACCGCACAAAATGAACTCGCGCTTTTTTTTCAGCGCCATCAGGTGCGGTTCGATGGCATCTAAAAACCGGTACTTGGCCTCTTGCCGCTCGGGGCCGGACGAGCCACTGGGAAAGTAAACACTCAACGAGGAAAGCTTGCGCTGGGGCGTGTCAAAGCGCAGTTCCAGACAGCGACCCTCGGCGTCGAATTCGCCGCCGTCAAAACCCTCGATCACCGCGCTGGGGGCGTGCCGGGTGTAGATGCCCACGCCCGAATAGCCTTTTTTTTCAGCGCAATGAAAGTAGCCGTTTAAGCCCGCCATCACCTCGAACTTGCCCGCCAGATCGGCCGATTGGGCTTTGATTTCTTGCACACACATACAATCTGGCTTGGCTTTTTCGAGCCAATTTTCAAGGCCTTTGCTGCTCGCCGAGCGGATGCCGTTGAGGTTGAGGCTGGTGAGTTTGAACAAGGAATCCCCCATGTCGGTGCAAGTCACGCCAAACCACTTGGCGCACGAATTCATTCAATTCTCGCTGGAATCGGGGGTGCTCAAATTTGGCAGCTTCAAGACCAAAGCGGGGCGCATGTCTCCTTATTTCTTCAACGCAGGCCTGTTTGACGACGGCGCCAAGCTCAGTCGCTTGGCCAGCTTTTATGCGCAAAAGCTGCTGCACAGCGATTTGCAGTTCGACATGATTTTTGGCCCGGCCTACAAGGGCATCCCTTTGGGGGCGGCGGTCGCCATCGAGTTGGCGCGACTGGGTCGCAACCACCCGTTTGCCTACAACCGCAAGGAAGCCAAAGACCATGGCGAGGGCGGCACCTTGGTCGGCGCGCCTTTGAAAGGGCGGGTCTTGATCGTCGACGACGTGATGAGCGCAGGTACTGCGGTGCGTGAATCCATCGCGCTCATTCAAGCGGCGGGTGCCCAGGCCTATGGCGTGGCGATTGCCTTGGACCGCCAGGAAATGGCCACCGAGGTGGTGAACGGCCAGGTGCAAGACGTCTCGCACAGCGCGGTGCAGTATGTGCGCGAGCAACTCGGTCTCCAAGTCTGCGCCGTGGCCCAACTCACCGATCTGCTGGGCTTCTTGCAAACCCAGTCGGGCCCAGAGATGACCGCGCATTTGGCGCAAGTGCAGGCTTACCGCGAGCGCTACGGCGTGGCCTGACACCCTGGTCATTTGCGGGACAAACCCGCTGTCCTTTTTCATATTCAGCCCCTAAACTGGGTCGCTCGTCAGTTGTTGTTGGAGACCTTGCATGAACGCCCCTCTGCCCGATCACATTCGCCAAGCCCTGGAAACCGTCCAGCTGGATGACAAATACGCGTTGGAGCATGGCAGCGCCTTCATGAGCGGTGTGCAAGCGCTGGTGCGCTTGCCCATGTTGCAACGCCAGCGGGATGCCTTGCAGGGCAAAAACACCGCCGGTTTCATCAGCGGCTACCGTGGTTCACCGCTGGGCAATTACGACCAAGCCCTGTGGAGTGCGCGCCAATTTTTGCAAGCCCAACACATCGTGTTCCAACCCGGCGTCAACGAAGAACTCGCCGCCACCGCCTTGTGGGGCACCCAGCAACTGGGCTTTGCGCCGCCCGGCAACAACAAGTTTGATGGCGTGTTTGGCATTTGGTATGGCAAAGGCCCGGGTGTCGACCGTACCTCGGACGTGTTCAAGCACGCCAACATGGCGGGCACCACGCCTTGGGGTGGCGTGCTGGCCATCGCGGGTGACGACCATGTGTCCAAGAGCAGCACGGCGGCGCACCAAAGCGATCACATTTTCAAGGCCTGCGGCTTGCCGGTGTTCTTCCCGGCGTCGGTGCAAGACGTGCTGGACTACGGCATCCACGGCTGGGCCATGAGCCGATTCGCGGGTCTGTGGGCCGGCATGAAAACCATCCAAGAGGTGATCGAGTCCAGTGCCACCACGGTGATCGACCCGAACAGGGTGCAGATCGTTTGGCCCGAGTTTGAGATGCCCGCCGGCGGTGTGCACATCCGCTGGCCCGACGACGCCTTGAGCCAAGAAGCGCGTTTGTTCAATTACAAGTGGTACGCCGCGCTGGCCTACATCCGCGCCAACAAACTCAACCACACCGTGCTGCAAGGCCCGAACGACCGCTTTGGCCTGATCGCCAGCGGCAAGGCTTACAACGACACACGCCAAGCCTTGCTCGATCTCGGTTTGGACGACGCGACCTGCACGCGCATTGGCTTGCGGGTGCACAAGGTGGGTGTGGTTTGGCCGCGGGAGTCGAACAGCACCCGCGAGTTCGCGCGCGGCTTGCAAGAGATTGTGGTGGTGGAAGAAAAGCGCCAGGTCATTGAATACCCACTCAAAGAAGAGCTCTACAACTGGCCCGACGCGCAACGCCCCCGTGTGTTGGGCAAGTTTGACGAGGTGCAAGGCGACGCGGGCGGCGAGTGGACCGGGGTCAACCCGATCGACCATGCGCTGTTGCGTGCCAATGCCGATCTGAGCCCCGCGCTGATCGCGCAGGCGATTGCCAAGCGCTTGAAAAAAATCGGCATCGACAGCGACACCCATGCGCGCATCGACGCCCAACTCGCGGTGCTCGAGGCCAAGGCGCAGTCCATGCAAGTCATCGAGGTCAAGGCCGACCGCCAGCCTTGGTTTTGCTCGGGCTGCCCGCACAACACCAGCACCCGCGTGCCCGAGGGCTCGCGCGCCATGGCCGGCATTGGTTGCCATTTCATGACCTTGTGGATGGACCGCAGCACCGTGGGGTTCACTCAAATGGGCGGCGAGGGCGTGCCCTGGGTGGGCCAACAACCCTTCAGCAACGACCAGCACATCTTCGCCAACATTGGCGACGGCACTTACTTTCACAGCGGTTTGTTGGCGGTGCGCCAAAGCGTGGCCGCTGGTGTCAACATCACCTACAAAATTTTGTACAACGACGCGGTGGCCATGACCGGCGGCCAGCCGATTGGCGAACGCTCTGAAGGCCACAGCGTGATTCAGATCGCGCAAAGCATGCGCGCCGAAGGTGCCAAGCGCATCGTCATCGTCACCGACGAGCCCGAGAAATACGACCAGGTGGGCCGCAACGGCATCCCCGGCGGCGTCTTGGGTTTGCCCGAAGGCGTGGCCATCGAACACCGCGACGAACTCGACCGCGTGCAGCGCACCATGCGCGACATCAAAGGCTGCACCGTCATCATTTACGACCAAACCTGCGCCACCGAAAAACGCCGCCGTCGCAAGCGCGGCACCATGGTTGATCCCGCTGTGCGGGTGTTCATCAACGAGGCTGTGTGCGAAGGTTGCGGCGACTGCAGCAGCCAAAGCAATTGCCTGAGTGTCGAGCCTTTGGAAACACCACTGGGCCGCAAACGCACCATCAACCAAAGCACTTGCAACAAAGACCAAAGCTGCGTCAAAGGCTTTTGCCCCAGCTTCGTGACCGTTGAAGGCGGTCAGCTGAAAAAGCAGGCCAAATCCTTCCCCGACCCGAAAGACCTGGGCACTTTGCCCGCGCCCGAACTGGCCTCGCTGACACGCGGTGTCTATCCGGGCGGCTACGGCATTGTGGTGGCAGGCGTGGGTGGCACCGGTGTCATCACCATCGGTCAGTTGCTGGGCATGGCGGCGCATTTGGAGGGCAAGGGCATCGTCACCCAAGACGCGGCGGGCTTGGCGCAAAAAGGCGGCGCGACCTGGAGCCACATCCTGATCGCGCCACAGCAAAGCGACATCCAAACCACGCGCGTGTCCACCGCTGCCGCCGACCTGGTGTTGGGCTGCGACCCGATCGTGAGCGCCGGCAAAGAAACCATGTTGCGCATGCGCCCCGGGCGCACCCGTGTGGCCATCAACGACCACGGCACACCGACCGCCGCCTTTGTCAAAAACGGCGCATGGGCCAACCCCAGCGACAACTGCGTGGCCGACATCCTGCAAGCCTTGGGTGGTGAAGCCGCTAACTTGGGCGCGTTTGACGCCAACCAAATCGCCACCGCGTTGCTGGGCGACAGCATCTACATCAACCCGATGGTGATGGGCTATGCCTGGCAACGTGGCTGGATCCCATTGGGCGAAGCCGCCATGTTGCGCGCCATCGAACTCAATGGCGTGCAGGTGCAAGCCAACCTGAACGCTTTTCTCTGGGGCCGTTGGTGCGCCCACGACATGGCCCGGGTGCAGCAAACTCTCAAGCCCAGCCAAGTGGTGCATTTCAAAGCCCGCGAATCTTTGGACAGCGTGGTGCAGCAGCGCGCTGCCTGGCTCGAGGCCTATCAAGACAAGGCCTATGCCCAGCGTTACCTGGGTTTTGTGCAAACCGTGCAGCAACAAACCAACCCCGTCATGACCGAGGCGGTGGCGCGCAACCTCTACAAGCTCATGGCGTACAAGGACGAGTATGAGGTGGCGCGCTTGCACAGCGACCCGGCTTTCTTGCAGCGCATCGCCGAGCAGTTTGAAGGCGGCTTCAGTCTCAACTACCACCTGGCCCCGCCCTTGCTCGCCAAGAAAAACGACAAAGGCGAGTTGGTTAAGCAAAAGTACGGTCCCCGCATGTTGTGGGGCTTCAAGCTGTTGTCGCGTTTGCGGTTTTTACGCGGCGGTGTGTTCGATGTGTTCGGTTACACCGAAGAGCGTCGCACCGAGCGCGCCTTGGTGCTCGAATACCAACAGAGCATCGAAGAAGTGTTGCGAGACTTTGCGCCCGAGCGTCAAGCACTGGCCTTGGAAATCGCCCGCATCCCCGACAAGATCAAAGGTTATGGCCATGTGAAAGAACGCCATTTGCATGCAGCCCGCCCTCAGTGGGCGGGCTTGATGCAAGCCTGGCGCGCCTCGGTGTCGGGCCAGCAGCAGCAAGCGGCTTGAGCAGGGCGCGGTTCAGGCCCCGCTTTTGTTCATCTGAGCAGGCCGCAGTGCCAAGCCCAACAAAGCCAGCAGCGCCAACACGGCACCGCCTTGGAATGTGGCGGCGGCGCCATGCGCATCCCACAGCCATCCAGCCAACACGCTGGCCAACAGCAAGGCCACCCCACTCACCAGGTTGAACATGCCGAAAGCAGTGCCACGCAAATCGGCGGGCGCGGTGTCGGCCACCATGGTCGCCAACAGGCCTTGGGTCATGCCCATGTGAACACCCCACAAGCCAATCCCTACCAACAACGTGGTGGTGTCGCTGCCACTGGCCAGCACCAGGTCGGCGGCGATCAACACCAGCGTGCCACCCACCAACAACTTGACGTGGCTGACACGATCGGACAACCAACCAAACGGGTAGGCCGAGGCGGCATAGACCAGGTTCATCGCGACCAAGACCAAGGGCACCCAAGCGATGGCCACACCGCTTTCTTGGGCGCGCAACACCAAAAACGCTTCGCTGAACCGCGCCAAGGTGAACACCGCACCGATGCCCACCACCCACCAATAGGCGGCATCGAGCCGCTGCAAATTGGCGCGCGAAATCGGGTTGGATGTGGGTGCATCTTGGTGGCGCTCGGGTTCTTGCACACCCCACAGCAACAGCAACACCGACAAGACACCGGGGATGACAGCCACCCAAAACACGGCACGAAAGTCGTTGGCCCACAGCAGCATCAAGCCCACGGCCAACAGCGGGCCGGTGAACGCCCCCACCGTGTCCAGTGATTGGCGCAAACCGAAGGCCGCACCGCGCACCTCGGGCGGCGCGATGTCGGCGACCAAGGCGTCACGCGGCGCACCGCGAATGCCTTTGCCCACGCGGTCCAGCAAACGCGCCGTGATGACCAGGCCTGCACCCGAAGCAATGGCAAACAAGGGCTTGGTGAGTGCGCCGATGGCGTAGCCCAGTACCGCCAAGCCTTTGCGCTTGCCGATGTAGTCGCTCAAGGCACCTGAAAAAACTTTGACGATCAAGGCGGTGGCTTCGGCCAAACCTTCAATCAGACCGACCATCAACACCGACAGACCCAAACTGCCCACCAGGAACAGTGGCAACAGGCTGTGGATCATCTCGGACGAAATGTCCATCAGCATGCTGACAAAGCCCAGCACCCAAATGCCGCGCGGGATGTGCGGTTTATGGGTAACGGGTGTCATCGACCGGCTTCACAGTCCACCTGCATCACCGTGCCAGCACTCTCCACGGTCCAGCTGTCACCGTAGCTGCCATAGACCAAGGCCATCACCATGCGCATGTTCTTTTTTTCAACCGAATCCTCGGCTTGTAGCTTGTCTAGACGCGCTTTGGCATCGGCCCAAGAAACACCGTCTTCACGCCATTGCATGGCCTGCGAGGCGAAAGCGCCAATGTCTTTGCAACTCATGCTGCCCAGGGGATAGGGCGCGGCGTGGGCGTTCATCGCCAACAACAGGGTGGAACACACCAAGAACCCAAAGGTTTTTTTCATTTTGAACACAGCGCTTTCTTTATGGCTGATGGCAATTCGGGTTGTGTGTGCGTTTGCTCGTGGGCGGATTGTTTGCCAATTTGTTGAAGGGTCGACGAGGTCGCGCCAGCAACTCGCCGCCACAGTTGGGGCATTTGCAACGGAGCACCGTGTCTGCACAAGTGGCACAAAAAGTACATTCAAAGGAGCAAATACGAGCTTCTAAAGAATCAGGAGGCAAGTCCTTGTCACAACATTCACACCCAGGTCTGAGTTCAAGCATGCTGCCCTTTCTATTCGGTGAACAGTTCCTGCAACGTGGCCAAGGTCGCGGTCAATGTCTTTGCACTCACTGCGCCCAGTCGTTTGGCCAAGCGGTTTTTGTCGACCGTGCGAAGTTGATCCAACACGATCAAACCCTTGGTTCCTGCATGCGTGAGGGGCACCCGAAAGGGCGCCGCAAAACCTTGCGAGGTCATGGGTGCCACGATCACGGTTCGAAGGTTGTCGTTCAATTCAGCCGGCGACACCACCACACAGGGGCGTGACTTCTTGATTTCGCTGCCCACTGTGGGGTCCAGATTGACCAGCCAGATGTCGCCGCGCTTCACCAGGTGAGCCCTGCATCGTCCAGGTTGCCGAAGTCGCCCATGAGAAGTTCATCGGCGCTATTGGCGGTCAC
>JACCDM010237858.1_pt1 | contig 16507 bp, 23 predicted proteins | sample 7445851 | NCBI WGS metagenome assembly JACCDM01 (sample SAMN15323438, study PRJNA562643) | freshwater metagenome | isolation source: river surface water | place: USA:Blue River Watershed | collected 2017-08-16
CCTGTCGCGTCTACTTCATGGTCATAATGCATATTATTTAAGCGCTGAAAAAGTATACCCAGCATTTGCCCATGCAATCACACCGCCAGCTAAGTTATACACATCATGATAATCATGTTCAGCAAGATATGATGCTGCGTGCGCTGAACGAACACCGCTATGACAATAAAAAACAATGCTAGATTTTTTAGAGAGCTTATCAAATGCTTGAGGAAGATTAGCAAGTGGAATATGTTTTGCCCCTTGAATGACGCCTCTTGCAACTTCATCATCATTTCTTACATCAATCAAAACTAAATCATCTTGTTTGATCATGCCGTGTAAAGTCGCGGCATCAATAGTCATAAAAGCACTCATAAAATAAAAATTTGAGTATTAAAGAATTTTTTGAATGATGAGGGCGATCACGTTTGTTGCTGCAAGCGCTTGCAAGCCCCAGAGAGTGTATTTCATACCCTTTACTCTAAGTTCTATATTATGCGTTTCCTCTAAAAAAGCTTTTGCGTAATAAAGTCGGCCCGTAGTAAATACTCCACCTAAGAGTAAAACAATCGTCCAATGAATATGATTAGCCTCAAGGCATGCCAAAAGGATAAGACCTAAAGGTACATATTCTGCAAAATTACCATGGGAGCGAATTGCCTGTTGTAAGTCTTCTCGGCCGCCGTCACCCAAAGACACTTGATTTTGTCGTCTTAAGTTAATGACGTTTAATGTTAATTTAACGTATACAAAGGTGAGAATAGCAGCGTAAATAGCAGTAATTTTTAACATGGTTTTTCGAGAAGAATAGTCTAAGAAAAACTTATTATAACATCGAGAGGAAAGCCATATAAATGACTAAGACTTAATTTTTAGCGCAATAGCTTCCTGAAGCTTGACTGATAGATCTTTTCTTGATTGAGCAGGTTTGACAGGATGTCCAATATCAATCTCAACTTCAATATGATTTGATTTGGCAACGCGCTTGAAGGATTGAAATAATGTTGTTGACCCATGAAAACTTGTTCGATTTGTAATCACATTATTTTCTTTATATTTAATCGATAGGGGTAAAAGTAATTTGCCAGATTCAAAGGCTGATTGAAATAAGTTGCTCTTGAATGGAAGTACTTGATATCCATTTGATGTAACACCTTCAGGGAAAATACATATCGACTGCTTGTCATTTTTGAAATGATGATTCATCGCCTGAATAACTTCAGGTAAGCTTGCTCTACGATCGCGATCAACAAAAATGGCACCAGAAATTTTAGCGAGTATTCCAATAATAGGCCACGTTTTGACTTCAGTTGCAGAGACAAATGTGATGGGTTTTAATGAAAAGATCACAGGAATATCGAGCCACGAAATATGATTTGAAACTACAAGATAACTATCACCACCTAAAAACCTTAAAACTTCACCGGAGAGCGTAATTTTAATCTTTAAAATACGTAAAAGACGTTTTGCCCAGTATTGAATCAGAATAAGACTTACACTTCTTGGAAGAATGATCATCGAAATACAAAGAACTATTGCCAAAAGTAAGTGTAACCCCATCAAAAAAGATTTAAAAATAAAGGTCATAGTGAGTGCTTATAAAAGTTCAATACCATAGGGCTTTACAATTTTCGCAAAAATATAAAATGCGATCAGGGTAATGACAACAGAAATCCCAAGGGTTGGCCAGAAGCCAAATCGTTTAAGTAAAAATGGAAATGCTAAGAACATGGGTAGAGTGGGGACAACATACCAAAAGGTATACCAAGCATGATTTGCAATTTTTGATTCTGGCTGTTCTTCTATATAGAGCCAAATTAAAGTAATTACGGTGACAAGAGGAAGAGCTGCGATCAGCCCGCCCAATCGATCACTTTTTTTAGCCACCTCAGAAATTAAAACAATCATGGCTGAGGTCATTAAAAGTTTAAATACAATCCACATCATTCTTCTTCTTTTAAGGGATTAAGATTTGGTTTTTCTTCGGGATAAGCTTTTAAGTAAACATCTAGATCTTGATCAAGCGTGTCCCAATTAATAAAACCTGCAATTTTTTTGTAAATTTTATGAATGAATCTATTTCGATGCTTACAAAAATTGGTTAAGGGAATTAGTTGATGACCAGTTTCAATTTTAGCAGGGTAAGCTGTTTGGCCGCTTTGAATAGTTTTAGCACCCATTTTGTATGACCAATTAACGCATTCAATCCATAATCGAAAATAAATAAACCAATCTCGAGGGGCTTCATAATCGATCCCTATAAATTTATTAATTACATGATCGTTTAGATGAAAACATAACATAAATGCAATTATTTCATGTGAGGATTGATGTCTTAGAATAATAAAGTACGCTTCTTTTTCACGAGAGATAAACTCAAAAAATTCTGGTGTTAGCTCTTCGAATTTAGTTTTACCTTTTAAATAAGTTTTTGAAAATAAGCGATAAAGTTGATGAAGCGTCTGATTGTCTGGTAGATGAATTACGCTGACATCGAGAGGAGCCGCCAGGCCTTTTTTTAATTTTTTTCTGAGTTGGTACCTTCGTGATGCTTTAAGTGATGCAAAGTAATCTTCCGCTTTATTTCCTTCAAGTTTTAGAAGTGCTGAAGGAAAACTCACAAGAGGAAATAGATTCTTAGACTTAGCAATTTTTGAAAGTGTTTGATGAAATGCTTCCGGAAAATCTTTCCATACCAACATAGACGCATTATATTTTTTTGCTTGTTTTTCTGCGGCTTCTTGAATGCACAGAAAAATATCATCTTGAGTGACTACATTATTTTTCAAAAAGTGTGGATCAATTCCAATATACCCCTCATCAGAACATGCACTTCCTATAAAAAAAGTATGCTGATATAACAAGGATGGGATGAGCTTACCGATAAACTTTATGACAGGAATAACTAGGGGAGGCATTGCAAGTTCAATCGGGACATCCATCACAAATGCAGGTGCTATGCCGATAGGTTCGCCATTATAAGAAATTAGCCCGTATGTAAAAGTGAATTGTTTTTCAAGATGAGAGCATTCAAGCGATCGATACCACCATTGACCCTCGTATGGAGCTTGAAAGCAGTTATCCCAGAGAGTCTGAGGGATTTGCGATTCAGAATTAAGCCATTCCAGAGTGAGCTGTTGTATCATCTATGAGAATTATACTTAAAACCTTAAAATCTTGACTCATGCTGAAAATTTTATTTTTTTTAACCGCACTTTTTTTTAGTAGCTTACTTTTCGCAGTACATTCAGATTACTGCGTGACTTGTGAGCGCGACAAACATGGAAAAATTAAAAGAAGCCTTGAAGCTAAGAAAGCTTTTAAAAAAATACAGCCATGCCCATCAACAGGCAAATCTTTTGGAGCTTGTCCCGGTTATATTATCGATCACATTGTCCCTTTAAAGCGAGGTGGCATGGATGCACCATCAAATATGCAATGGCAGACTATAGAGCAGTCAAAAGAAAAAGATAAATGGGAATAACTTAATTTTATGAAAGGTAATTTCAAGTAATATAATCCGTATGATGAAACGACAAATATTTTATATCGATTACCCGCAAGAACATCAAGGCGATGCGTTGCATGCTTATCAATGCAAGTTTTGTAAAATTGATACAGTTAAAATTAATGGCTTACTTGAAAATCATTTGCCAGATTGTCACTATAGAATTGAAAAAGAAAAAACGATTACTGAGTAAGTCCTCGACCAATTAATGCGGAGCCAATTACGCCTGCTGAGTCACCTAATTGATTCCTAACAATCGGCGTTGTCGGTATATCATTAAAAATACGCGCATAAACTTCCTCAATACCTTCTTTATACAAACTTTTTTCATTGGAAAGTCCGCCGCCTAGGACCACAATATCAGGATCTAAGATATTAATAAGATTAGCTAAGGCTTGACCAAAACGAACATAGAAATCTTGTTTAATTTCTCTTAGAGTTTCATCTTTTAATGGCATGTTGAAAAAATCAATTGCCGATAGAGTGCTACCTGTTTTATCTTTAATTCTTTTTTCTAAGCCACCACCCGATATAAAACTTTCTACGCAGCCATTTGCACCGCAATAGCAAGAGGATCCATGAGGATCAATGACCATATGACCCCACTCACCCGCAATATTTTGCGGACCCTGTCTAATTTTTCCATCAAATACAATACCTCCCCCACAACCTGTTCCCATAATGACACCAAACAGGGAAGCGTATCCTCTGCCTGCACCCATTAATGCCTCTGCGAGAGCAAAACAATTAGCATCATTTTCAATAATGATGTCATGCACTAATTTATCTTCAAGAAGAGATTGAAGGGGTAAACCATTCAGACAAAGGGTATTAGAATTTTTAAGTAAATGCGTTTTTTTTGAAATGGATCCAGGCGTCCCTAAGCCAAGTGTATGCGATTGATTTTGTATAGATTTGACTGCTTTAGAATAGAGCGTATGGATTTGGTTAAAAATATGCTCGCTTCCTAAATGAGCTTCTGTGAGCAGTCTTTCTCGAAAGAGGATCTTATCCTGACTATCTAGGACAGCGACCTCAATCTTAGTACCACCCAAATCAATACCAATATGATAATTGGAGGCCATTTAATTATTTTGGAAATGACGTCTGACATACCAGACGATGAAGATCACAGCACCACCTACAATTACATAATGAAATTCATGAAAGTAAAGTTTTAATGTATCCCATTGCTCACCAAGGATCATTCCAACGTATGCGAGCGCCCAACACCAGATAAATGAGCCTATAAAGGTATAGATTATGAATTTCGTCATATTCCTGCGAGCAATACCTGCAGGGAGCGCTATAAAAGTTCTTACTGCAGGAAGGAGACGGCCTATAAAAATAATAATCTCACCATAATTTTTAAACCAATCATCTGCCATCATTAAATCTTTTTTAGAAATAAGTACGAAGCGACCATATTTTTCAGCGAGATTTCTACCACCTGTTTTGCCAACATAATAAGCAGGTATAGAACCCAATACACATCCAAGCGCACCCATAAAAGCTACTGTCCAAAGGACCATTTCACCTTTAAAGATAAGATACCCTGCAAAAGGCATAATAATTTCTGAGGGTAATGGAATGCAAGCTGATTCGATTGCCATCAATAAGACGATACCGCCATATCCCATGGTGGATATGACACTTATAATCCAAACAGCCAATAATCCGATTAATTTTTCCAGCATTACATATGGCCCAATAAAAGTTGATAATGAATTCTAACGTATGGTTACATAAACCTTTAATGAATCAGTAAATCTTTACTATAATGAATTATCTAATTTTAAAAAAATATATGAAACAGATGACAGTTTTATTTCTGTTTGCCTTGCTCACAAGTTGCAGCATGATGACTTACACAAATCAGGGTAAGCTATCGAAAACAAGTCAAACTTATATTATCAACTGTGCCTCCTGGGATGCTTGTTATGCAAAAGCAGAGAAATTATGTTCAAAAGGTTATACTCTTGTCGATAAATCAACAAGTCTGCCATACAGTTTAGAAATTTCATGTAAGTAACTTTTTAGTTACCAAACGATCAAATCCATTATGCTTAGCGTGCATAATTTCTAAAAGAGAATTAAATGCAAATACAATTTTTAGGTGCAGCAGGCGAAGTTACGGGATCAAAATATTTAATTCATACAAAGCTTGAAGAGCTCTCGTGTAAATTCATGGTGGATTACGGCATGTTTCAGGGTGCGCGTGAAGCTGATGAAAAAAACAAAAAATCATTACCCCTTCATCCAGAAGAAATTTCTTTTCTTGTTCTCACTCATGCACATATAGATCATTGCGGACTTATTCCTCGTTTATGCGCTGAGGGATTTAAAGGGCCAATTTATTGCACGACCACGACTGCAAAATTACTTGAAATTATGTTGCTAGATAGTGCCCATATTCAAGTTTCTGATTTTGAGAGGGCAGAGAGAAAAAATAAGTTAGGTAAATGGCGCGGCGATATGCCGATTCTTTTATATGACACCAAGCAAGCTATCGAGTCACTCAATCAAGTCAAAGCAATTCCTTATACTAAAATGTTTTCACCTATACAGGGAATTGAGCTGACTTTCGAAGAGGCAGGACACATTCTAGGATCTTCCATTGCGGTTATCGATGTTAAAGAAAAAAATGAATCATCAAAGCGCTTAGTTTTTTCAGGTGACTTAGGCATGTTTGAAAAACCTATCTTCCGTCAGCCCTCTCTAATCCAATCTGCAGATGTACTCCTTGTTGAATCCACTTATGGAGATCGACTTCATCGTAGCATTAAAGAAACAGAAGATGAGTTAGTTGAGATTGTGACACAGACATTAGACAGAGGCGGAAATGTGATTATGCCAGCTTTCGCAGTGGGAAGAACACAAGAGATATTATTTATCCTAGCCGACCTTATTAGACGAGAGCGTTTACCACATTTAAATGTGTGGGTTGATTCACCCATGGCAACAAAAGTCACTCAACTCACCGCTGCTTGCATGGATGAGCTTGATGATGATGCAAAATTACTTTATCAATGGCTTCTTAATCATAAAAATAAAATTGATGTGCGATTTGTAGCTGATGTAGAAGAATCAAAATCATTGAACCGATTAAAAAGTGGTGCCATTATTATTTCCTCTAGTGGTATGTGTCAGGCAGGAAGAATTCTTCACCATCTGATGAATAATTTGCCTTTTGAAAAAAATGCTATTGTGATCACAGGATTTCAGGCGCTGAAGACATTAGGGCGACGACTTGTCGATGATGCTGCTTCAGTAAAAATTATGGGTGAGTACGTGGATGTCAAAGCATCTATTCATACATTAGGCGGTTTATCAGCGCATGCTGACCGAGATAATTTATTGAAATGGTTAAAAGGATTTAAACAAAAACCGAAACACGTTTTTGTAGTTCATGGCGAACCATCAGCTTCGGTTAATTTTGTGCAATCAATTCGTGAAACTCTCAATTGGCATGATGTCATTATTCCAACACTCCAAAGTACCTTTGATATCAGCTAATCGCCAAACCTTTTTCGTCAAACATACCTTCAAAGAGTGCAGAACTTAAATAACGTTCAGCAGTATCAGGTAAGATCACAACAATAGTTTTTCCCTCATATTGAGGAAGCTTTGCAAGCCTAACAGCCACGGCAGCAGCAGCTCCGCAAGAGATACCTGCTAAAATACCTTCTTCACGCGCTAATCGTCTCGCAAAAGCAATAGCGTCTTCATTGCTGATTTGTTCTACCTTATCAATAAGAGATAAATCTAAGTTACCCGGAATAAATCCTGCTCCAATACCTTGAATCTTATGTGGCGATGGCTTAATTTCTTCGCCATTTAATTTTTGTGTGATGACAGGACTCAAAGAAGGCTCAACTGCGACTGATTCAATATGTTTTTGTTTGGTATGTTTAAGATAGCGTGTCACACCTGTAATAGTCCCGCCAGTCCCTACACCTGAGACAAATACATCAATGGAGCCATTCGTATCATTCCATATTTCAGGACCTGTTGTTTTTTCGTGAATAGATGGATTCGATGGATTATTGAATTGCTGCAGTAAAACATATTTAGGGTCAGTCGCTGCAATTTCAGAGGCTTTTGCGACAGCACCATTCATACCTTTAGGCCCTTCAGTTAAAATAATTTTAGCACCTAGGGCGGTTAATAGTTTTCTCCGCTCCATGCTCATGGTTTCAGGCATAGTGAGTGTAATAGGGATACCTTTAGCAGCAGCTACAAAGGCGAGAGCAATTCCTGTATTACCACTTGTAGGCTCAATGATTTCTTTTCCAGGCCCAAGTAATTTTTTTTCAATGGCATCATTAATCATAGCCACACCAATACGACATTTCACAGAGTAAGCTGGATTTCTTCCTTCAATTTTAGCGAGCACAGTTGCTTTAGCACCATCTGTCACTCGATTTAATTTGACAAGGGGTGTATTGCCTATAGTTTGCGAATTGTCTTCAAAGTAAGCCATGATGATTCCTTAAGATTTAATTAACCAAAGTGGTAATGCTTCTTTAGCGCTTTTTTAACATACCAAGTGCAAGACAGTCCCTCTTTAAAAGTGACAAGATCCCCCTTGCCAAAATTAACAGGCTCTCCACCATCAGGCGTCACTGTAACTTCACCCTCTAAAATATATGCAATTTCTTGTTCCGAATAACTCCAAGGAAAAGTTGATGGTTCTTTTGACCATGTTGGGCATGATCTTATGCCTAAAGTATTCAGCCTCTCTTCACTTGGATTTTTTTCAACAATAATTTTTGACATCACTCTCTCCCATAAGATGAATGGATAATTCATTATAATAAGAATATTAAAATATTAGTAAATCATCATGTTCAATCTAGGCCAAATGTATTTTTTTCAAAGCTCATTTAATGAGTAGGCAACAAATAGAAAAAGTAGGTTGGGATTTTGATCATAGCTATATAAAGCTTCCCAAAGATTTTTTTGCTCAGCAATCTCCCATAGCAGTATCAAACCCTAAACTTATTTTATTAAACGAGCCTTTATTAAAATTTTTAGGGTTAAATAAAGAAAATTTGAGTCCAGAAGCATGGAGTAATATTTTTTCTGGCAATGAAATTCCTGAAAAAGCATATCCTGTAGCACAGGCATACGCAGGACATCAATTTGGCCACTTCACTTTATTGGGAGATGGAAGAGCGGTCCTATTGGGGGAACAGATTAGTCCAAATGGCGAACGTTTTGATATTCAATTTAAAGGTTCAGGACAAACGCCTTATTCTAGACGTGGTGATGGCCGTGCTGCATTAGGCCCCATGCTTCGTGAATACATCATTAGTGAAGCGATGCATGCGCTAAATATTCCAACGACAAGAAGCTTAGCAGTGGTTGCCACTGGAGATAGTGTCATACGAGATGAAGAATTACCTGGCGCAATACTCACAAGAGTTGCGAAAAGTCATATTCGTGTAGGCACTTTTCAATTCGCGTCCACATTGAATGATGTTAATAAATTAAAAATACTTGCTGATTACACCATTGATCGTCACTACCCAGCGTGTAAAGAAAAAGCCAATCCCTACCTTGCTTTTTTAAAAGCAGTTATTGAAAGACAAGCTTTACTCGTCAGCCAATGGATGCATGTGGGTTTTATTCACGGCGTCATGAATACAGACAATATGTCGATCAGTGGTGAAACGATTGATTATGGGCCGTGTGCGTTTATGGATCGCTATCATCCCGAAACTGTATTTAGTTCGATCGATCGTCAGGGTCGTTATGCATATTGCAATCAACCCCCTATCGCACAATGGAACTTGGCAAGATTTGCGGAGACATTACTTCCGTTGATTGATCAAGATACTGACAAATCGATTCAATTAGCATCTCAATCAGTGAATAGTTTTTCAGAACAATTTCAGAAGACATGGTTACAAGGCATGCGACAAAAAATAGGTTTATTTGATGAGGAAGCAAGTGATGTCAATTTAATCAATGAATTATTAGTGCTCATGCAAAAAAATAAGGCCGACTACACGCTCACATTCAGGCATCTTTCTTCAGATGCAATCCTAGAGGATACTATTTTTAAAGATGTATCATTTAATGCTTGGTACAAAAAATGGCTACATCGTATTCAAAAACAATCAGAAGGCGAGGAGGCATCAAGGCTGATGATGTTAAAACATAATCCAGCCATCATCCCCCGTAATTATTTAGTGGAAAAAGCTTTGTCCACTGCTGTGACTGATCAAGATTACAGGTTTTTAAATGATTTTATTGCAGCGCTTCAAAAGCCTTATGAGGATTTAAAGGTATATAACGAGCCACCTTTAGATGAAGACACGTCGTATCAAACATTTTGCGGGACTTAAAAAGAAAATCACACATATGGCGAAAACACCTTATGTGTGAAAATTGGAATTATTTTGTTTTTTTAGCTTTAGGAGCTTCTTTTGCTTTTGCAGGTTTAACAGATTTTGCAAGTTGAGCCTTAAGCTCTTCAAGATCTTTACTTTGCGCTGTTACTTTTGCTTCTAGGTCAGACACAATAGCTTTCTTTTGAGCGTCAGCCTTTTCATAGTCAGTCACTTTTTGATTAAGCGTTGCAATTTGGTCATTTAAATTTTTAATTTCTGCAGTTTGAGCGCTCAATAAGTCTTCAGCGTTATAAGCGCTATATGAAAAATAACCTGCTACCGCGATTAAGATCGCAATGATGATATTTTTAAAAGTGCCAGAGTTTTCCATCTATGATTCCTTTTTAATTATGTTGAATTTAGAAGTATTCTTAAACATATACTTTCTTAGGTAGGCATCATATAAGAAAGTTCAACAATCTCAAAGTAACCAAGTATTTTTAGAGAAATAAAAAACCCGCATTGAGCGGGCTTTTTTAAAATCAATGATTAACTATTTTTAAGCAATCACTTTTGCAGCTTTTAAACAAAGTTCACTACTTGATTTATTTACCATGCCCACAACATCTTCTGAGCGAAGATTGGCTTGTGTAAGCGCTTTTTCAGCCTCAGTCTGTGCTTTGCAAGCAAGTGCAAAATCGTTATTTTTAATAGCAATTACGCTTAAATTTTGTAAGCGCGCTGCACGCTCTAATTCGTAAAGTTTTTCATTGCTTTGAATGAATGTGGACGCAGCCACTGTAGTTAAAATTGCTGCGACAGCAGCGACAATAGTGAGACTTAAACGAACTGACTTTTTCATTTCTTTTCCTTTTGGGTTGTATTAATAGTGTGCACTTTTGATGCACATAATCATTTTAGATCAGGATTGTTAATAGATTATGACAGTGACAAAGTTTTTACTTTGTTTACATTGATTGAGTTCAGGCGATTCATTTTTTTGATAGATTATTGAGTTATAAAAAAAGCCAGCAATAGCTGGCTTTTTTAAAGAATCTAAATTATTTTGATTGCGACTGCTGAGCTTTAGCACAGAGCTCTTGATTGCTCTTGTGGATCATACCAAGTAAGTCTTCAGCTTTTGAATGAACTTTACCTAGGTATTCTTCTGCTTCACTTTGTGATTTACATGCGAGAATATAATCTTTATTGCCAATAGCTATTAAAGTTAAATTTTGCAAGCGAGAAACAGCTTCTAGCTCTTTAATTTTGACTCTTGCATTAACATATTTGAATGTTACAGCTGCTGTTGCAACTAGACCAATTAATGCAACTGCTAATGTTACTTTTGTATTTTTTTTCATTACTTTCCTTAGATCGTGCTTAAAATTTGAATGGTGGCCAGGGGCAGAATCGAACTGTCGACACGGCGATTTTCAAGCTCCGCAAGCCTCTCAAGACCTCTATCGTTTCAAAAGCTTGTCTAGCTTGAGAAATCGAGTGTGCATATTTTACCATAAATTAAAAAAATATCGAAATTTGCCTAAAACGGGCTAATAACAATGCTTTTGGCTCTGCGGCCCATCGTAGATCGTTGTCGTTTAAAACTACAACTATAAATTCGTTGATTTAGCTGGGCAACCAAAGATTTTTATGCTTATTTTTTTCTAATACCTATCAACTTCTTTTATTAAAAATTGCTGTAAATTTACCTGCTACATATAAAAACAATTATTTGAGTGCCTCACATAGTGCAATGTTTATAACTTAAATAATGTTTAAAATACTTAAAACCGTGCGATTTTGAATCAAACGGCTGAATTAATATCCTGCTCCGAGAGTGGATTGATCCAGTAAGTCTTCCATGCAACAAGTCAAGACAAAGTTTTTCTTCAGTAAATTTCACCTAGCACATCTAAGCACACAGGACATAAAAAAAGCCACGATTAAATGTGGCTTTTTATTTACTAAGTGTCAAAAGTTTTGAAGAATTAAATCTATACATCCTTCGATCGAAGGATAATCAACTCGCAGCCTATTCAGTTAAAGTGACTTAATGTTAATTAACTATCTGAATAAATTCAAACTTTTATATGTCATCACACTTGCGATGATGAGTCACATCACTTTTGCTATCGACCTTCAGCCAGGAGAAATAAAAGCACCCGTAGGAGCATTTAATGCGGCTCAGATATCTTATGTGTATGTTGAGAAAGGTGACAAATATACTCACGGCTCTAAAACATCAGGCACTAGCAATATCAATCAAAACGCATTTCTATTAAGGCTAAGCCATGCTTTTGAAATTAATCAAATACCATCTGTTGTCTATGCACAAACATCTATAAATCATCTTGAACATACAAATATTCCTTTAGGTGTAGCTAATGCTAATTCAAATGGCATTGGTGACACTACCTTTGCGTTTGCTTTATGGCCTTATGTCGATCGAGCTAAAGAGGAGTATTTTGGTCTTGCTACTTACCTAACAGTGCCAACAGGTGATTATGATAGAAATCGTACTGTAAATATTGGAAGCAATGTTTATCAAATTGCTTTTCAGGCAGGCTACCAAAGAAAGCTGGTTGACAATGTTAATTGGATGACCGCGATAGATATTGTTTTAGCGGGTGATAACAATCAATTTTTGGGGAACAGAAAGTTAGAAAAAGACCCGCTCTATAATTTTCAAACCGGATTACAGTATGTATTCAACCCAACATATTCAGCGTCGTTTGGTTATTTTTATACTGTGGGGGGTGAGAATACATTAGATAGTATCGACCAAGGTAATATCAACAAAATTCATCGTTACCAATTAACGGGACAAGGTACCTATAATTTTGGTCGACTCATGTTGCAGTATGGTTCAGAATTTGCAAATGAAAATAGCTATATTGAAGACCATCGCCTTATTGCAAGATATGCATTTAAATTCTGAGAGAGTAAATTAATTGAATATCACTATTCCCTTTGTTTTTTTTACCATTGCGATAATTCAGATAGGCATTTTTATAAATTCTATATCCATCATAAAAATATACCCTAAAGAAAAAGCACTTAAATATTGGGCAGGCTCACTTATCTTAAGCTCAATAGGCATCATTGCCATCGCAGCAGGCGCAATGTTAGCGGCAAGTTTACATCGAGGAACTTTTTTTTCTACTGTCAGCAATACTATCCATTTTATCTCAATTATTTCCCTAATTTTTTATGCCAAAAATTTAAAAGAGAAAACTACAGCCAAAGATAATAAGATATTTACACTGCTGACTATTTTTTATTTTTTTGGGTTTGAAGTAATAAGAAAAAATGGCGATTTTATAGAAAGGCAAACTTTTACTGCATGCATGGGAGCGATAGCTTATTTTGTATTGCTCTTAGAAGTTATACAACAAAAATTATTTAATGATTCATACTATCTAAAAGTATTCGCAATAACATCATTCATTGAATTTATACTTTTAATTATTCGAGTAATTGTTCTTCTATTGAATGACTATGGATTTATAGACAGTCTTAATGACGCTCCATTATTCCCAGTTCTGCTGCTGTGGATTCTTTTAATGGTGAATGTATGGTCATATATTTCTATCAATGGCTATTGGACAGAGAGAATATCTAATTTAAACACAACAAATTTAATAGAAAACACCAAAATTAAACTATTGTTGAATGAAAAATATAAACTTATCAACTCGCTCATGACAGCTAATAAAACAGCAATTTCCGGAGCCCTTTCTGCTTCGATTGCCCATGAAATTAATCAACCTCTTGGTGCCATGAAAATTAATAGTCAACATTTAAATCTTTTGCTGAAGAGTAAAAAAGAAAAAATACTTATCAAAAAAATTATTAAAGATAATGATAGGGCGGCTAAAATTATTACAACCTTGAAAGGTATTTTTTTAAATAACAATCCCACCTATCAGCCTGAGAGATTTGATATTTTTATCGTATCTTTGGAGCCTTTTATTAAGGAATTGATTAGAGAAAAGAATATAAGAATTAAATTCCTGTTAAATTCAAGTGTCAGAGTAAATATGAATCCAGATGAAATAAGGCAGGTATTATCTAATCTCATCCAAAATTCAATCGATGCCCTATCTTTGACGTCAAAAAAAAATAAAACAATAGAAATTAAAACTTCTGTAAAAAATAGTAAGTTAATCTGCTCTGTTTCTGACAATGGCCCTGGTATTAGTAAAAAAATGCAAAGTAAATTATTTGCACTTTATGAGAGCTCGAAAATTAGCAATGCTGGTATAGGCTTATGGCTATCAAACTACATTATCACTAAACATAAGGGTAGCTTAATTCTCAAAAAAGCAAGCACCAATGGTGCGGAATTCATCATTGAGCTTCCAGTAACAAATAATGTCCGCTAAATCAGATAAAATAATTACTATCCATCTTATAGAAGATGATGTTTCGCAACGGGATAGCATTGAATCTTTATTGGTTTTCAAAGGCTACATTACTCAATCTTATAGCTCGGCTAATGATTTTTTAAAAAATGCACCCTTTGAAAGGCCAGCAGTTGTCATTGTCGATATTCAGCTTCCTGGTATAAGTGGCATTGATTTGCATCGTATTCTTATAGAAAAAAAAATTACCATCCCAATAATTTTTATTAGTGGTGAAGCAAGTATTCAACAAAGTATTGATGCTATGAAACAAGGCGCCATTGAATTTTTGGTTAAACCATTTGAAATTGACTTATTACTCGATGCAGTTCATAAAGCTTCTGAGATTGAACTAAAAGAAACCAATTTAAATTTACTCCTCAAAAATTTATCTCCTAGAGAGTATGAGGTCTATAAGTTATTACTTGAAGGATTTAACAACCAAGAACTTATTGATAAACTTCATTTGTCTTTGCCTACAGTCAAGCAATATAAATCTGAAGTAATGAGGAAATTAAATGTAAAGTCACTTTCCAAGTTAATCGAACTAGCTAAGTAGTCTTCCCCGCCCCCGCAATACTATACTTTCGAAGGATATCCATTGAGCGAACGAAACTTTATTATAGGTCGATGGAGAATTTCGAATACAATTTTGGGCTTTTAAAAGCTACACGCGAAAGCAAAAAAATCACGGCTCAAAGCATTGCAGTTGATTTATGTTTGACTGAACGTCAAATCATTTCGATTGAAGAAAATAGTCTTCAATACTTTCCCTCTCATTCCATTAAATACGTAGCCTTAAAAAAATATATAGCCGCACTGGGATTAAAAATTGATGACGTTATCGTTAATATTAATTAAATTGATCCAATATCTATCTTATTAAGGAAGACATAGATTATGCGGACACTTAGCAATCTATTAATAATCTTAAGTGCGATCATTTCATTACTATTTGGACTTAAGTATTTTGCTGAAGCTACAATTCTGTTCGTAGCATTTCCATTGTATCTCATAGGGCATTATATTAAGCACAATTTCACATATCGTAATTTAAAGATAAGCACGCGATCAAAACCTTTTTTTGAATCAATAGTAAAAAATGCAATTCATGCCATCGCTTATGTAACCATCTTCATTTGTATAGGTTATTTGCTGTTAGCCATCTCAAAAAATGATTTTTATCTCAACAATATGCATAGTTTGATGGAAGGCCTTATTGATCTAATCAATGAAATGATCAATTTTTTGATAAGCCTACCTAACCGATTGATGAAATATGGACAATAAGCATCCTGCATTACTCATCGCCTGTGATTTTATTAAGGCTAATCTTCATCTTAAAATTTCTATGTTAGATCTCAAGCACCATACTAAATATTCTGAAAGGTCTTTACAGTTGATGTTTAAGAAACACTTAAATAAAAGTCCATTTGAATATATTGAAGAGCAAAGATTATTAAAGGCTTACGAATTAATTAAACAACATAAACAATCAAAGAAAACTACCTACATTGCTATAGAAGTTGGATTTAGGCATTTAGGAAGATTTTCTGTGAACTTCAAAAAAAGGTTTGGCATTCATCCTTCAGTTTTAGCTCGATCTTAACTTTTTGAAACAACGTAAAAAGTTTTGACGCTCGGTAAGTAAAATCTCCGGATTCCGGATGTTTTGCTTACACACCCCTATTCCACTTCTGCTAATTTTCAAGGAACCAAACCCTCTATAACCCCCACAAATAATGCAAAATATCCCATATTGGGGGATTAGCTCAGTTGGTAGAGTAGCGGACTCTTAAAATTTGTTGTAGTTTTTAACTACGCTTATGAGCGACTTCAAGATCTTTTTGTCATTGTTGATTAGTTCTTTCTAATTGTTAAAAGATGTTGAATGAATCAATCAACAAAAGAAGACAGCGATTGCTTCTTAGCTACACTGGCTTTTTTATTTTCTAGGATAAGAAGAATATCTTGAGTGTGATATGAGCTGCGCAAATCACACAAATGAGCTGACCACTTCAATCATCCATCACAATCCATTCAAATTCCATAAAGACTAGCTTGCACAGTTTGTAGCACAAAGTGTGTATTTGGCACAAAATGGTTATGGGTTTAAATCAGTAGAAAGCGTTGGGAGACTAGCGAAACAATGGTGGCCAGGGGCAGAATCGAACTGCCGACACGCGGATTTTCAATCCGCTGCTCTACCGACTGAGCTACCTGGCCATATGGAACCTCACGATAAAAACCGTGAAGAAGCGGAATTATAGCAA
>JACCDM010484282.1_pt1 | contig 16503 bp, 10 predicted proteins | sample 7445851 | NCBI WGS metagenome assembly JACCDM01 (sample SAMN15323438, study PRJNA562643) | freshwater metagenome | isolation source: river surface water | place: USA:Blue River Watershed | collected 2017-08-16
CCATCCACGGATTAAAATTAAAATAACGTTGTATGTCTTCTTCTTTTACGGCACTAACCGGCACTCCTTTTTGCATAGCATCAAGCGCGCGAATCACAGCGGATTGACTTGCCAAAATAGCTTCTGACTCAGATGCTTGATTCAACATAAACACCGGAGCCTGTACGTTATTCAAAGAAATCTCTGGTTTTTGTAAGTGCTTTGTCGTTCCACCCATCCCATTATCTTCAACCAGATAGGTGATCGAATAACCTGCTTTGATAAGTAATTCTGCCTGAATACTACAATCAATAAATTGTTTAGCTTTGACTACTCGCGTCCCATTGGGATCTGAAACTGTAATTTGTTGAATCTGGGAATCTTTTTGCTGAACCTGCTGCAATTGCATTGCTTCCCAAACCAAATATTCAGCTTGTTTTCGATAGGTGTCGATTACCTGTTTTTTCAATTCCGAAGAAGCTTCAAAGGTATCAAATTGCCCTGTCTCCTTACCAAGTTTGCGGTAAAAATCCCAGGCTAAGCCCTTGATATCTTGACGGTTCAGTTGGCCTACCCGAGGTAATTCTTCCTGCGCCACAGGCACAATCAAAAGCGTTTTTTTGCCTGATATCTTAGCTGCATATGCCGCCATTCGGGCACTTATATTCGAACCATAAATGACAACATCTACCTGCTGAGCTTTTTGTGAAAAGCAAACGTGCGTTATCAGTAAAAGGATAATAACTAACCTCATGAAATTAAAATAAGGTCCCTGTTTGGGCTTTAGGAGCAATTCCCACGTGATGATAGGCTTTTTCAGTGGCTTCGCGGCCCCGAGAAGTGCGCTTCAAAAATCCTTCTTGAATTAAAAATGGCTCATAAACCTCTTCAATGGTCTCCGCTTCTTCGCCACATGCCGTTGCAATGGTTGTCAGGCCAACGGGCCCACCTTTGAATTTTTCGATGATCGTTAATAAGATGCGATTATCCATTTCATCCAATCCATTTTGATCCACATCTAAAGCATCCAAAGCTATTTGGGCGATGCGCACATCGATTTCTCCATTGCCTTTTACTTGGGCGAAGTCACGCGTTCTACGCAATAAATTATTGGCGATACGAGGTGTTCCTCTGCTCCGACGAGCAATTTCATATGCCCCTGATTCTTCAATAGGCATTTTAAGTATTTGTGCAGAACGCTTCACGATGGTCGTTAATAATTTGGCATCGTAATATTCTAAACGGGCATTAATCCCAAAACGAGCACGCAAAGGAGAGGTTAATAAACCTGCTCGAGTTGTGGCGCCGATCAGTGTAAATGGATTTAAGCTAATTTGGATACTGCGGGCATTCGGGCCCGAGTCTAGCATGATATCAATTTTATAATCTTCCATGGCAGAATAAAGATATTCCTCCACGATCGGATTTAAGCGATGTATTTCGTCAATAAACAACACATCAAATGGCTGTAGATTTGTCAACAAGCCCGCTAAATCGGAGGGTTTATCTAATACAGGTCCAGAAGAAATCTTCAATGTAGACCCCAATTCATTCGCAATAATGTGTGAAAGTGTTGTCTTTCCTAGGCCAGGAGGGCCATGAAGAAGTACATGATCCAAGGCTTCTTCGCGTGCTTTGGCAGCGCCAACAAATACCTTTAGGTTCTCGACGATTTTTCCCTGGCCTGCAAAGTCAAAAAAACTCAAGGGCCGGAGGGCCTTGTCGAACTCTTTTTCCTGTGGGTTCAATGCTTCCGCATCACCTGTTAACTAAGCTTCCCGCATAAGTCGCTGACAATCAGAAATTGAAAGCAAAGATAATTTTTTTATTGCGAAGATTTCATTGTTTTGGAAAACCTTATTGTTAATCTAAACCTATGACCTCTATCTTTATCGGCGAACTCGCCGGAACAGCCACCCTATTATATCTCGGAAATGGCGTTGTTGCTAATGTCCTCTTAAAAAACACCAAAGGAAACGGAACTGGATTACTCGCCATCGCAGCAGCGTGGGCATTTGCAGTTACGATTGCGATATATGTATCTACGTATTTCGGCAGTTCTGGTGCTCATTTAAATCCGATTGTCACGATCGCAGGTTGTGCTAAATCAGGAGATTGGACCTTATTCCCGACATTTATTGGCGCTCAACTACTCGGTGCTATGTTAGGCCAATTGCTCGTTTGGATTCATTATAAACCACACTACGATATTACGGAGGATGCAGGTGCTATAAAAGCATCATTTTGCACAGATCCAGCCATAAAAAACACACCCTTCAATTTTATTTCAGAGGCTTTTGCATCTGCCCTAGCAGTCGTTGCATTAGGTACGTTTAGTACGATCGAAACAGGTTTAGGACCATTTTTAGTTGGCATTTTAGTGTGGGCCGTAGGTCTAGGATTAGGCGGAACAACTGGCTATGCCATTAACCCTGCCCGTGATTTAGGACCTCGCATCATGCATGCCATCTTACCAATTCCAAACAAAGGAAATTCGGATTGGGGTTATGCATGGATTCCTGTCTTGGGACCTGCGGCAGGCGCCTTATTGGGAGCATATATTTTGACCTTAAACTAGCCAACTATGTATATTGGATCAATTGACCAAGGAACAACAAGTTCTCGTTTTATCATATTTAATAAGGCTGGAGAAATTATTTCCGTAGGCCAAAAGGAGCATGAGCAAATTTATCCGCAAGCCGGATGGGTTGAACATAATCCCGATGAAATCTGGAAGAACACCCAAGAAGTCATTGGTCTGGCGCTAGGAAAAGCGAATTTATCTGCGAAAGATATTGCCGCGGTTGGAATAACGAATCAGCGAGAAACCACCGTCGTTTGGAATAAGCATACCGGGAAACCGTATTACAATGCCATCGTTTGGCAAGATACGCGTGTCGGATCTGAATTAGCTGAATTAGCCAAAGATGGCGGAATGGATCGTTTCCGTGCCAAAACCGGATTACCTCTAGCGGCCTATTTTAGTGGATTAAAATTACGTTGGCTACTCAATAACATTGAAGGTCTACGAGCTGATGCTGAAAATGGCGATGCGATTTTCGGGAATATGGATACGTTTATTGCCTGGCATTTGACAGGGGGATTGCACATTACAGATGTGACAAATGCAAGTAGAACCCAGCTAATGGATTTAGCTACTTGCCAATGGGACGATGAAATTTTGGGAATTTTCAACATCCCAAAAATCATGTTACCCGAAATTAAATCTAGCTCCAAAGTTTACGGACACGCAAAAGGCGTCTTAGGTGGCGTACCACTTGCTGGTATTTTAGGTGACCAACAAGCTGCGTTAGTTGGCCAAACCTGCTTCAACCCAGGTCAGGGGAAAAATACCTATGGGACAGGATGCTTTTTACTTATGAATACGGGGGAAAAACCGGTGGCGTCTAAGCACGGTTTATTGACAACGGTCGCATACCAACTAGGAGATGAACCGGTTCATTATGCCTTAGAAGGTTCAGTTGCCATTACGGGCGCATTAGTCCAATGGCTTCGAGACAACTTAGGTATCATCAAAAACAGCCCTGATATTGAAAAGTTAGCGAAAGAGGTTGACGACAATGGCGGATGCTATTTTGTACCAGCCTTCTCTGGATTATATGCCCCTTATTGGAAATCTGATGCGCGCGGTGTGATCGTTGGCCTTACCCGTTACGTCAATAAATCACATATTGCTCGTGCGGCCCTGGAGGCTACAGCTTTTCAAACTTGGGAAGTATTGGAAGCCATGGAAAAAGATGCTGGCATTCCGATTACTTCGCTGAGGGTAGATGGAGGCATGGTGGTCAATCAATTATTGATGCAGTTTCAAGCGGATATTCTTGGGGAGGAAGTGATTTGTCCAAAAATCATTGAAACAACAGCTTTAGGCGCTGCTTATGCAGCAGGTCTTGCTGTAGGCTATTGGGAAAATCTAGATGACCTTCGGAAAAATTGGGGCATAGCCCATACCTGGAAAAAACAAATGCCGGCGGAAAAACGCCAGCATCTGCAAGGTCAATGGAAAAAAGCCGTTACAAAAAGTTTCGACTGGGCAGAAGATTAAGCACGCTTAATCTTGACCGCTTCTACTTTCGTTGTCCCATAAGCGGGGCAATAAGAAGGTTGCGCACATGAACTAATTAACAATCCGGCCAACACGCTAAATGCAAGAAGCTTTTTCATATGGTATTGTTTAAACTGTTTCTACTGTTTTTTTAACTACGGGTTTAACCTCTGCAATCAAACTTTTAGGTTCATTATAACCTAAAATCTGTAACATCGTACCACTCGATTGCTCCTCTTGAAACAAGCGCGTTGTAATCGTTCCATCTTCTAGACGGTCTACAATCACATGTTTCGGTGCAGGAATTAGGCAATGTTGGATTCCACCATAACCTCCCAAAGATTCTTGGTAGGCACCTGTGTGGAAAAATCCCACAAATTGACGTTCTTGATCCTCTTCAAATATAGGTAAATAAAGATCGGAACTATGAGCTTCCGTATTGTAAAAATCCATGGAGTCGCAGGTCAATCCACCTAAGTTAACCTTTTGATACGGCGAGCTCCAGTTATTCACAGGAAGCATGATGTATTTCTGATTCATGCCCCATGAATCTGGCAATTGCGTAATGAATGAACCATCAATCATATACCACAACTCCTTATCATTTTGTAATTTTTGATCAATAATCTCATACAAAACGGCTCCACTCTCGCCAACGGTGTATGAACCAAACTCCGTAAAAATATTCGGAACTGGCACGTTATTCTTATTACAAATCCAGGAGATCGACTCGACGATTTCGTCAACCATCGACTGGTAGTCATAATTAAACTGAAGGGATGTTTGAATAGGTAAACCTCCACCCAAATCGATTGAATCTAATTCAGGGCAAACCTTTTTCAACTCGCAATACTTGTAGATAAAGCGGCTCAATTCTGACCAATAATAAGCTGAATCTTTAATTCCAGTATTGATAAAGAAATGAAGCATCTTCAAATTAAACTTCGGATTTGGCTTGATTTTCTCTTCATATAAGGAAATCACATCTGAGTAACGAACACCCAAACGAGAAGTATAGAAAGCGAAATCAGGCTCTTCATCAGTTGCAATTCGAATCGCAAGATTTGCCTTTTCGGCTGTTACTGATTTCTCATAGAAATCAATTTCCTTTAAATTATCTAAAATCGGAATACAATTAAATCCATCATTAATTAATTCAGAGATGTATTGTGTGTACAAAGGTTGTTTGTACCCATTGCAAAGAATAAAGGTTGATTTCGTAACCTTTCCTTGGTTATACATATCCCGAATAATAGGAATATCGAACGCACTAGATGTTTCTAAGTGTACATGCTGCTTCAATACTTCCTCTAAAATGAAAGAGAAATGCGAAGACTTTGTGCAATAACAATAGGTATAATTCCCTTTGTAGTTATATTTCTTGATGGCATTACGAAAAAGCAATTTGGCATTTTCGATATGCTCCGAGATTTTTGGCAAATAGGATACTTTTAACGGTGTGCCGTATTGCTTAATGATTTCCATTAAAGGCACGTTGTTAAACAACAACTCATTATTCTCATTGATATTGAATTCGCGCGTAGGGAACTCAATGGTTTGATCAATTAGATCGACGTAATTTTTCATTCAGTCTGATGAATTGTACTCAAGCGAACTTGAGTTTGTGGAAAAACGTGCAAAACTGCAATAAAAGTATGTACTTTGCAAACGAAATACTGATTAAGTTATTATGCCCAAAATACATTTTATCGCAATCGGCGGCGCTGCCATGCACAATTTAGCACTTGCCTTAAAAGCCAAAGGATTTGAAATTACCGGCTCCGATGATGAAATTTACGAACCTTCGAAAAGTCTTTTACAAGCAAATGGTATCCTACCTGATCAATTTGGCTGGTTTCCAGAAAAAATAAGCTCAGACTTGGATGCAGTCATTGTGGGTATGCATGCTCGGGCCGACAACCCTGAGTTACTACGAGCACAAGAATTAGGAATTAAAATCGAGTCATATCCTTCATTTTTATACGAACAAAGTAAAAATAAGCAACGCATCGTCATTGCTGGTAGTCATGGAAAAACAAGTATTACTTCCATGATCTTACACGTATTAAAAACGCTCCAAAAACCCTTCGATTATTTAGTCGGTGCCCGCATAGAAGGGTTCGACCTGATGGCTTCGCTATCAGAAGCACCCATCATTGTCATCGAAGGAGACGAATACCTCGCTTCTCCGATTGACCGACAAGCCAAATTTTTATTATACCAACCACATATTTGTTTAATCTCTGGCATCGCTTGGGACCACATTAATGTATATCCGACGGTCGAATCATATACAGATTCGTTCAAGAAATTAATCCAAGATTTACCCAAAGCGGGTAGTTTATTCTTTGACGAAACGGATCAAATACTTGCGGGCCTAACAGAAAATTGCCCGGAACATGCGGATAAGCAAGGCTACCAAGCACATGCATCTACCATCAAAAATGGGCAAACCATTTTAAAAGGGGAAGATGGAAAAGAATATCCAATTCATGTATTTGGCGAGCATACCTTAAAGAATTTAAATGGCGCCCGCTTAATTTGCGAACAAATAGGCATTTCATCCACTGCTTTTTATCAGGCAATTCAGAGTTTCAAAGGTGCTGCGAAGCGTTTAGAATTAGTCGCATCAGCTGAAAACGGGTTATTTTATAAAGATTTTGCACATGCCCCGTCCAAGGTAAAAGCGACAACGGAGGCCTTGAAAAATCAATTCCCGAATCGGAAATTAGTAGCATGCCTAGAACTGCATACCTTCAGTAGCTTAAATCCAGCTTTCCTTCCTCAATATGCCGGAACTTTAGATTTAGCAAATGAGGCAATTATTTATTTGAGTGAGCATGCGCGTGAGATCAAACGCATGGATCGCATCGAAGAAGATGTTGTTCAAACCTATTTTAAACATCCATGTTTGCGAGTTATCCGAGATGCGGAAACATTGCGACAAGCTTTATTGCAAGAAACATGGGGGGATGCCAACTTACTTATGATGTCTTCTGGGACATTTGACGGGTTGGATATGCCAAGTTTAGGCCAGGAAATTGGAATGTTAAGCGTTTAGCAATTGATCTAATTCAGATTTAAAGCCTGTCAACAAAAGCTCTTTCATGCTAATCTTACGTTTTTGCGTATTGATTTTGCTTTGAGTTGGCTTTTCATCCATGAGGCGATCGCGTTCTGCTTGCGCGATGAAGTCGTCCAATTCGCCACGTTCCTTTTTGGTCATGTAATCCATTTGATTAATCATGATTTTTAATTGCTCAATCCGAGGCTTTTCGTTCAAGGCTGGATGGCGATATGAAATCACGCGCAACAAATAGTTCATTTCAAAAATCTTGTCGCATGCATTACGGAAACGCTCAGCCATATTCCGGTCAACCGTTTTCACTTGAGCGGTAACCTCTTTCCATTTAATGAGGTAAGCCTTTGCTAAGTCGGCAGTAGCCGTCATATTTACCTGATCGGCCAACTTCAATTCCAGCTCTCCAGTCATAGCGACTAATTCCTGAATACGTGGGTCGACCCGAGGCTTGTATTCGATGCCGTTAATGCGGTTGTATTTCTCGAAAAACATATCATTGGCTTTCTTGAAATTCTTCCAAAGCATGGATTGCTTTTTAGGAGGAAGTCCGGTCACCAATTTCCATTCTTTCTGTAATTCTTTGACTTTAATAATCGCAGCATCTAAATCATCAGACTTACGATATTGATGGACTGCATCAATATATCCTTGTAAAATCAGTATTTTTTCGTCGATTTGACGGTTTTTATCTTCAAAATAAGTCCTTCTACGTAAGAAGAACTGATCCATGATTTCTTGAAATGAATTTGTCAATGAGTCTTGAAATTGCTTATCGACTGGCCCCGTTTTAACCCATTTGGCTTTCAATTCCATGAGTTCTTCGGTGGCTGCCAAAACATCTTCTTGACATGCAATCACTTTGGCATCTTCAATGAGCGCTTGTTTGATTTCAAGGTTCTTGATTTGATTGTTTTGAATGAGTTCGCGTAGAAAAATTTCTAATTCATCTAGTTTACTCAATAAAGGAATGAAATCACCCAAACCATCAAATGTGGTTAAATAGGCTTTCATCTGAACAACTTTTGTTAAGTATGAACCTTTGTTTTGAACTTCTTCGACTTCTTTGGTTAATTGATTGACCTTAGATTTGGCTAATTCGAAACGTCTAGCAAAATAATTTAAGGCTTCTTGTTCGGTATCGCGAACAAAACCGATTTCACGCAAAGGGAAATCCAAATAGGCATTTAGGAAAACTTTGCCGTCCTGGCAAAATCCGAACTCATTTTTAACGGTGTGGCTCATGTTAATTCTTATAAAAGAGCTTCAAGCAAACGCCTTGGCTCATTAAATCCAGGTTCAATTTATCTAAAAAATTATAAATAAGTAAAGAAATCAATCACAGAAACTTAAAAATTTACATAAAAATAACATTCTTTGCAGGTTCTTATCAAACTAACACGATTGACCCTATGAGTAACGAAACTATTATCTTTTCGATGGAGCGTGTATCCAAAGTGATTCCTCCGCAGAAAACGATCATTAAAAATATCTATTTATCCTTTTTTTACGGTGCCAAAATAGGGGTTCTCGGACTTAACGGTTCCGGAAAATCCACCCTTTTACGGATTATTGCCGGTTTAGATAAATCATTTACTGGAGATGTCGTTTGGTCGCCAGGATACACAGTCGGCTTACTCGAGCAAGAGCCACAATTAGATCCAAATAAAACAGTATTGGAGGTTGTTGAAGAAGCTGTGGTGGAAATCAAAAATCTATTAAAAGAGTTTGATGAGATCAATGAAGCGTTTGGGGATCCAGATGCCGACTTTGACAAGTTACTTGCGAGACAAGGCGAAGTACAAGAAAAATTAGACCATTTCAATGCGTGGGAATTAGATACACGTTTAGAAAAAGCGATGGATGCTCTGCGTTGTCCAGATCCGGATGCATTAGTTAGTACACTTTCCGGAGGAGAAAAACGTCGAGTGGCACTTTGCCGATTACTTCTTCAAGAGCCTGATGTCTTGTTATTGGATGAGCCTACTAACCACTTAGATGCTGAATCAGTGGATTGGCTAGAACAACATTTACGTCAATACAAAGGAACGGTCATTGCCGTAACACACGATAGATATTTCTTGGATAACGTGGCTGGATGGATTTTGGAATTAGATCGTGGTGAAGGAATTCCTTGGAAAGGAAATTACTCATCATGGTTAGAGCAAAAGCAAAACCGGTTGGCTCAAGAAGAAAAGACGGAATCTCGCCGCCAAAAAACCCTACAACGTGAGTTGGAATGGGTGCGAATGGCACCAAAAGCGCGTCAAGCTAAATCGAAAGCGCGTATCGGTGCATATGAAAAATTACTTTCGGAAGAAAATCGTCAGAAGGAAGACAAGTTGGAATTATTCATTCCAGCAGGTCCTCGCTTGGGCAATAAGGTTATTGAAGTACAAGGAGTTTCCAAGTCATTTGGGGACAAATTACTTTATGAAAATGTCAGCTTCTCATTACCTCCAGCAGGTATTGTAGGTATTATCGGACCTAACGGTGCCGGTAAAACGACTATGTTTAAATTGATCACGGGGCAATTACAACCTGATTCTGGCAGTTTTGAAGTGGGTGATACCGTAAAATTGGCCTATGTAGATCAAGAACATAATCAGCTCATGGCTGAAAAATCGGTCTATGAAACCATTGCGGATGGTAATGATTGGATCATGTTAGGTGGAAAGCAATCCAATGCCCGTGCCTATGTGAGCAAGTTTAATTTCAATGGTGCGGATCAAGAAAAGAAAATTGGCAATTTATCTGGTGGCGAACGCAATCGGGTGCATTTGGCGATGATGTTAAAAGAGGGTGCCAATGTCTTATTGCTGGATGAGCCTACTAACGACTTGGATGTGAATACGCTTCGAGCCTTAGAAGAGGGTTTGGAAAATTTCGCAGGTTGTGCGGTCGTTATTTCCCACGATAGATGGTTCTTGGACCGTATTGCGACACATATTTTGGCATTTGAGGGTGATTCTCAGGTGACATATTTCGAAGGAAACTATTCTGAATATGAAGAGGCCCGTAAAAAACGCTTAGGAGATGTGGCGCCGAAACGAATTCGTTACAAGAAGTTACAGTAAGGCCCAAAGGGCGAGTAGGACCACAGTTTGCGCACTTTTACGTATTTTTGCGGTTAGAACTAAAAATATGCCTTGAAATAAATGATTCAGGCAAAGATTGTGAGTTTAAACGAATGGCAACATGACACCAAGAGAAAAAATTCAAGCGGTTATTGACGAGATGGGTAAAGTGGTTGTTGGGCAAGAGCGCCTGATCAACCGATTACTTGTGGGTTTATTTACAGGTGGGCACGTGTTACTTGAAGGGGTTCCTGGCCTAGCAAAGACTTTGACAATCAATACATTAGCTAAAATTCTGCATTTGCATTTTCAGCGAATTCAATTTACACCCGATTTACTTCCATCGGATTTGGTGGGGACGATGATTTACAATCCGTTGAAGAACGAGTTTGAAGTCAAAAAAGGACCAATATTTGCCCAAATTATTTTGGCAGATGAGATTAATCGAGCTCCTGCTAAAGTGCAATCTGCTTTGTTAGAGGCTATGGCCGAAAAGCAGGTTACTATTGGGGAAACAACGTATCCGTTAGACAAGCCGTTTTTGGTACTTGCTACGCAAAATCCGGTAGAACAAGAGGGGACATTCCCATTACCTGAAGCGCAAGTGGATCGGTTTATGATGAAGGTTTTCTTGAATTATTTGGATAAGGATCAGGAGTTGGAGGTAATGCGCAAGATGTCCAATATGGATTTTCAGTACGAACCAAAGGCGATTTTGGATCTTCAGGATATTCAGTCGATTCGTCAAGAGATCAACCAAATTACGATTTCAGAGACCTTAGAAAAATACATTATTGAATTGATTTTTGCGACTCGTAATCCAGCGGATTATGGCTTAACTAAAGAGGCAGATTATATTCAATTTGGGGCATCACCTCGAGCAAGTATTCATTTGAATCTGGCGGCAAAAGTGATGGCATACTTAGATGGAAGAGATTATGTACTGCCTGAAGACATTAAAGAAATGACGCCGGATGTGTTAAATCACCGGATTATATTGACCTACGAGGCAGAGGCTGATAACATTACGAGTTTACAAATTATTCAAACAATCCTGAGTTCAGTGGCAATTAACCGATAATTAATCAGTAAAAAAGCCATTTGAAATGCTTTTAAAGTCAAATTAGACTTTATGAGATTTCGTTTCGCGCTGATCATCAGCACCCTTATAATTTTCAGTTTCAAAACGTCAGAACCTTTGCGGGTATTTTTAATCGGCGATTCTACGATGGCCGATAAAATTCCTGCGGATTTTCCAGAGACCGGTTGGGGCATGCCTTTTGCCAAATTGTTTAACGAGGCAGTGGAAGTTCAAAATCATGCCTATAATGGACGCAGCACAAAAAGTTTCCGTCGGGAAGGTCGCTGGGCAAAAGTACAATCGCAATTAAAAAAAGGAGATTATGTGTTTATCCAGTTTGGCCATAATGATGCCAAAGAAAGTGACACATCACGTTATGCTCCTGCTCAAACAGATTTTCGGGCCAACCTAATCAGGTATGTGAAAGAAACACGGGCTTCGGGCGCTACCCCAATTTTATTGACACCCACACAACGTCGTAAATTTGATTCTACGGGGGTATTTGTAGATCAGCATGCTGACTACCCTGCAGTTGTGCGTGAGGTGGCAGCTCAAGAAAAAGTGATGTTGATCGATGTGGAAAAAGCGAGCAAAGCGATTATCCAACAAGAGGGTCCGGAAGGAGCGAAAAAAATATTTTTGCATTATCCGGTAGGCATATTTAAGAAATTCATGAAAGGCGTGGCGGATGATACGCATTTCTCTCCGTATGGGGCGACTCGCTTGGCTAATCTCGTGGCAGATGCTTTGTCTAATTCAACTGAGCATTTAAAAAGCTTCTTGAAGAAATCAGTATTTTCTCAAAAATATGTATTTGAATTACCTGCTGTTGCAACGACGGCCTTCAAAAAAGACACATTTAATATCGTGCAATATGGAGCTCAGCGTGCGGTGGGGGTTTTGAATACGATTGCGATCCAACAAGCGATTCAAGTAGCAAACCAACAAGGTGGTGGGGTGGTATTAATTCCGGCTGGCTTTTGGATTAGTGGTCCGATCAAAATCTTGTCGAATGTGAATTTACATTTGGCGCAAGGTGCGGTTTTGCAGTTTAGTAATAACCCGAAAGATTATCCGCTGGTTCGAACTAATTGGGAGGGTGTTGATGCGATTAGAGCTCAATCTCCGATTTCAGCTTTGGGGGCACGTAATATTGCTATTACTGGATTTGGTATAATTGATGGAGCTGGTGAGGCATGGCGACCGGTAAAAAAGGGTAAATTAACTTCGGGAGAATGGGATAAATTAGTTCGTTTGGGGGGAGTTTTGGATGCTAAAAAAGATACATGGTATCCGTCGGCAGGAGCATTAAAAGCATCTACGATGGATCAGCCAGGTGTTGTCGCTGCGGGTTTCACGGAGGCGAATACGGAGGAAATTAAGGAATTTGTTCGTCCGAATATGATCAGTTTACGGAAATGTGAGCTAGTTTTATTGGAAGGTGTCACTTTTCAGAATTCACCAGCTTGGAATGTACATCCTTTACTTTGCAAGCATTTGACGGTTGAAAATATTACTGTAAAAAATCCGTGGTATGCACAAAATGGTGATGGAATTGATATTGAATCTTGTGAATATGTGTCTTTGCGAAATTCACGATTTGATGTGGGAGATGATGGCATTTGCTTGAAATCAGGCAAAGATGCTGAGGGTCGAAAAAGAGGTCGGCCGAGTGCCCATATTCTAATTGAAAACTGTGTGGTGTTTCATGGCCATGGCGGTGTTGTGGTTGGTAGTGAAATGTCGGGTGGTGTTCATGATTTATTTGTAAACAATTGCCAGTTTTTAGGAACGGATGTTGGCCTTCGATTTAAGACGGCACGCGGTCGGGGTGGCGTTGTGGAAAACGTGTTTATTCGTGATATTTCCATGAAAAATATTGCGGGAGAGGCGATATTGTTTGATATGTATTATCAAGGGAAGGATCCGGTGGCGACATTTGGGAATGGTGGAGAGGCTCCTAAAATTGAGGTATTGCCGGTTAATGAAGGGACACCCCAGTTCAAAAATATCTATGTGGAAAATGTAGTTGCGAAAGGCGCTGAAACTGGGTTACTGATTCGCGGATTACCCGAAATGCCAATTCACCACATTCAATTGAGCAATTTAGATATAGAAAGCGTGCAAGGATATCGAGTGATTGAGGCAAAGGATATTACATTGAACAATGCCAAATTCCGTGAGACTGGAACGAAAAAATCGGAGTTGTTTCATGTGAAAAATTGGAAACTAAACTAACCCCTTACCTTTGCCAATCCTCCAAGGTTTGGCAAAGGTAGTGTAAATAGAGTTCAATAAACTGATAATCTTATGGCATATCCATCTATTTATCTTTCATCTACAACGGAAGAATTGTGTAGTCGCATCGATCAATTAAACTCCACTAGTAAAGGACTTTGGGGTAAAATGACTGTTGGCCAAATGCTTTCTCATTGCGCTGTTCCCTACGAGCAGATCTTAGGTTTAAATACCCAGCAACCGCCACTTTTGATGCGAATAATATTAAACTTGTTTTTGAAAAAATCGATGGTTAATGAAGTGCCTTACAAACAAAATTTGCCCACTGCGCCAAGTTTTATTCGGACAGAACAATATGATGTGACAAAGGAAAAAGATCGTTTAAAAGAAATGATTAGATCAATCCAAGACATGGGAGCTGAAAAATTAGCTGCTACACCGTCATTAAGTTTAGGAAAACTGACAGCCACGGAATGGAATAATTTGTTGTATAAACATATCGATCATCACCTCAAACAATTTGGTGTTTAACCTACCTTTGCCAATCCTCCAAGGTTTGGCAAAGGTAAGGGAGATAAAGTTCAACAAATTGATAATTTTATTTCCTTAAAATAATCACACTCGGATCAGTCACATAACGCCCAGACTGATCGCCATAAAGCGCCAACCCTCCACGAGTAGATTCAAATCGAACCACCAATTTTCCTGATTTCAAAGCTGCCTGCCAAGCAGATTGGGGAATCACTCCCTGCACCAAATACCCATAAGTTCCCGCCTCATCCAATTTATTATTTCGGGCCTGATAATGCCACGACAGTATTCCTTGATGGTCAGCAGGGTCATCAGCCAAAACTGTCTCCATCGCAGTAATTCCATTCACCAAAACACGCATAGAAGCCGAAGAAGGATACAAATCCGTCTGCGGGTATGCATTCGGATTAACACCAGGGTCAAAAGTTCCTTTGCCCAACATATAATCCCCGTCCATTTTGCCTCGGTCCGGACGATCCTTGCCTAAAATCGGCTTAGAAGAAGCCTCTACCATAAATCGAACCTCCGCAATATCATTTCCTGAAATCGGAAATTCATATTCAAAATATCCGGCCCCTGCTCCATTGACTTTTTGACCTAAAACTCCTGTCCATTGTTTTTCCGGCCAAAAAGAAGCACTATACCGCTCCACAGGAACGGAAACAAATTCCATTTTAGGATTCGAAGGCTTAGAGTTCCCCTCTTCAACTATGACATGGCCAAAATTCCGATGCAACACTTTTCCCGCCACATCCATTAAAACAAAGGAAAGGGTATTCACTGATTTATCTTTGGGTAAAACCACCGACAAAGAATCGAGCGCCTTCACATCCCAAGGTGCAAATTTCAGAGGCAACTCCTTAGTCCAATGCGTTTGCTTTTCTCCCCATGCCGTCACGCCAGCAAACGAAATTTTCAAACGCAGCCCCCCGGACAAACCTGTCATGGAAGATAAATGAAGAGGAATTTTAACAGTTTGGCCAGCCTTACCCGCCCAAGTTATTTCCTGACCCGTCGAAATATAAAATGGACCATGGAAATCCTTCAACGACATTCCAGGCAAAATCGCCCCCAACCCTGTCTCCTTCTCCGTCCGATCGAATTTATAATAGCCATTCCACTCGTTAATCACATCATGGTGCTCAGTATACAACCATCCTGCCATCTTCGGATGATTCCGAAATGAATTCATCGCCTTATGATAATCAAACGTATAATCCACATCTCCTGTACTTCCCTGATACCCCCACACATTCCCAAACTCGGAATTAATCATCGGCTGCGCCCCTTGAACATACCCTTTTTCAAAGTTCCATTGACTGCCCGGGAACAAATTCTTCGACTGATCATCCATCAACTTATCCCACTCATAACCTGCCTGATAAGCATGCCATGACTGAATATCCGTCTCCGTATGCCCCCGTCCACAACAAATTGAATTATCCTCGACAAGGCGAGTTGGATCTAACGTTTTAGCCAAACGATAAACTGAAGCCACCCACTTTTGCGTTTCCGGCGTATAAACGGATTTCTTATCCTGCTTCGTAAACAAGCCCCAAGTCTCATTGAACGTAATCCAAGAAAATATCGCTGGGTGATTAAAATCGCGCTTCAACATCTCATGCAACGTATATTCTGTCTCCTGACGCATATCCGCATCCGGTTCTCCCCACGAATTAGGAACATCCGACATCACTAATAATCCCAATTTATCCGCCCAATATAATTTGCGAGGAATATCCACTTTGATGTGCGTCCGTATCCCATTCAATCCAATTCGCTTACTCCGAATGATTTCATCCTTAATAAACGCATCAGATGGAAACGTGTAAAATCCATCAGGATGATAGCTTTGATCTAAGGCCAATTGCACATAAATCGGTTTATTATTCAAAGCAATGTATGGAATCTTAGATCCAGGTAATGGTGTCACGGAAATCTTACGAAATCCGAAATATCCCTTAACCTGATCATCCCCCAGGCTCAATGTCAAATCATACAAATAAGGATCCTCCAATGACCACAAACGCGGCTTTTCCAATTTCACAGTAAGCTCAGCATCAGCCGATCCCTTCTTCACCGGAATACTGGCCGATTGCCCATTAGCGAGCCTCAACTGTAAAACGGCATCTTTTGAAGCCACACCCCCTAAATAGGTTTTAATACGAACTTGGTTTTGATCAATATCCGAATATACCGCATAATGGTCTATGTAATCCGATCCGCGTGCATCCAAATAAACCGTTTGCCAAAGCCCTCGCGCATTGCCATATCCCTGTTTCCCATATAATGTAAACATTCGACGCCTATCATCTACGCGAATGGCGACCTGCTGCACCTGTCCAGATTTCAAAAACGACGTCACATCAAAATCAAACGGCGTATACCCACCCTTGTGCTCCCCAACAAATTTTCCATTCACATAAACAGACGTATGCCAATCGGAAGCCCC
>JACCDM010556693.1_pt1 | contig 16491 bp, 18 predicted proteins | sample 7445851 | NCBI WGS metagenome assembly JACCDM01 (sample SAMN15323438, study PRJNA562643) | freshwater metagenome | isolation source: river surface water | place: USA:Blue River Watershed | collected 2017-08-16
AGGTTATTTGCGACCTTTGCGCTTTGGTTGGTTGCGTGGTCCGCTTCCCGTTGAAGGACGTGCAGCCTTTACCTCAGCGACAACTGGAACTCCACCACGTGCTGCAACGCGCTTTGCAAGTGCCTGCATTGCTGGCTCCTTCTCACGGAGCTGAGCAAGGAATGGAGGTGCGATGAATACTGATGAATAAGTACCAACAGCAAGACCAATAAAGAGCGCGAGTGAAAGATCCTTCAGTGTTCCAGCGCCTAGAAGACCTGCACCTACGAAGAGGATCGAGCCCACAGGAAGAAGAGCAATGAGTGATGTGTTAGCAGAGCGGACGAGAGTCTGATTCACTGCGAGGTTAGCTGCCTGTGAATAGGTCATCTTGCTATTAGCTGCCACTGACTTGGTATTTTCACGCACCTTATCGAAGACAACTACGGTGTCATAGAGCGAGTATCCAAGAATCGTTAAGAAACCAATGACAGTAGCTGGCGTAACATCGAATCCAACCAATGCATAAATACCTACGGTAATGAATACGTCGTGAACGACGGCAACAATCGCAGCGATAGCCATCTTGGGTTCGAATGCCATTGCAAGAAATATCATCACAGCAAGCAAGAATGCAAAGAGACCATAAACAGCCTTCTTGGTAATTTCCTTACCCCATGATGGCCCAACAAGTTGGGTATCAATTGACTCGGCAGTTACCCCAAAAGTAGAGGTAAGCGCACTTTCAATAGCTTGTGACTCAGCAGGAGTCAGCGCACCTGTCTGAATTCGAACCTTTGAATTACCGATCTTCTGAACAATGACTTCGCCTGGGATTCCAATGTTTTCAACAGAGGCGCGAGCTTGTTCAACAGTCACCGAAGCCTTATTGACTGTGTATGACGCACCACCCTTGAATTCAATTCCAAGATGAAGACCTTGAATTGCGAGAGCTGCAATGGATGCCAAGATGAAGAGTGCAGAGATTGAATACCAACGCTTGCGCTTTTCAACGATATTAAAGGAAGTCTCACCTGAGTAGAGACGGCCACCTAGACCTGAAAGTTTCGCCATGTGCTTATGCCTCCAAAGTTGTAGCGGGGTGAGATTTACCGATGCTCTTGGCTGAGAAGCCAGAGAGTGGGTGACCTGATGCAAAGAAGTTGCTCTTTGCGATGATGGTAACCAGCGGCTTAGTGAAGATGAATACGACCAAGAGATCGATCAGCGTTGTAAGTCCGAGTGTGAATGCAAATCCTCGAACACCGCCAACTGCGAAGAAGTACAGAAGAAGCGCTGCGAGAATCGAGACCATATCCGCCACGATGATCGTGTGACGAGCGCGTGCCCATCCACTTTCAACGGCAGAACGAATCGAACGACCTTCACGCGCTTCGTCGCGAATACGCTCGAAGAAGACAATAAATGAGTCTGCAGTAACACCGATTGCAACAATTGCTCCGGCAATACCCGCAAGCGTCAAGGTAAATCCAATTGTCTTACCGAGCACAAGGAATAGTAGGTAGAGAAGTGCACCCGCAACTGCGAGAGAACCAACGGTTACAAGTCCGAGTGCTCTGTAGTAGAGAAGAGAGAAGATAAAGACAAGGAGGAGACCGAGCGCTCCTGCAAGCAGACCAGCTTGTAGCTGATCAGCTCCAAGAGTTGGTGATACTTGCTGAACTTCTCCACGATCGAAGGCCAGTGGAAGAGCTCCGTATTTAAGTACATTCGCTAGATCATTAGCTTCAACTTGGCTAAATGAACCGGTGATTTGTGCATTTCCAGATGGAATCGCCTCATTGATAGAGGGAGCTGAAACTACAAGTCCATCAAGAACGATAGCTACTTGATTCTGTGGTGATGGAAGAGTTGTTACACGAGAAGTAAGTGCACCGAATGCCTTTGTACCTTCACCGTTAAATGTGAGGAGTACATACCAAGCGCTTGCACCCTGCTGATCGATTCCAGCTGATGCCTTTGAAACCTGGCGACCAAGAACTTCTGCTGGAGCCAAGATGTACTTGCTCGCACCAGTGCGTGAACATGCAACGATGACATCCGTTGGTGCATCAGCGCCTGTTCCTTGAAGGTTTGCTGGATTGGTGCAATCGAGAGCTGCAAATCGGGCATTCACTTCAGCACTTACTCCAGCAGCTGGAGTTGCCGCTGATGTTCCGGTTCCACCGAGCGCTGAAGATTCAGCGAGAACTTGGCGGAAACGAAGTTCTGCAGTTTGACCTACGAGATCAACTACGCGACGACCAGAGTCACCAGGTACAGAGATAACAATCTGACGATTAGTGCCACTACCCTGCGCAGTTACTTCAGACTCAGCAACACCGAGTGAGTTAACGCGTTGACGAATGATTGAAACTGCCTGGTCGATAGCCTCAGATGTAATCTTGTTGGAATCATTGGATGCTCGTGGCTGGAGAGTGACGCTTGTTCCTCCACGAAGATCGAGACCGAGACGGACAGATGTTGCTCCCTGAATGAGGGCGGTAGCCAAGAGCCCGACAATCAGCGCAGCCAGGATGGACAAGGCGCGAACAGGTCGACCAGTTGTCTTCACTGGTTTTGTAGGTGTGGACATAAGAGGAGAGTCTAGGCGTCGGGCGCTGGCGTGTCGAAAAGGGTGGCGATTCCAGCAGGTGGTGTTCGTCCCACATGCTCCCACCCCATAGCTGTCGCGATTCGACCACGAGGAGTGCGTGCCATAAAGCCATTCCTGACTAAGAACGGTTCGGCCACTGCTTCGACCGTCTCAGTCTCTTCACCCACTGCAATTGCAAGGGTGGAGAGTCCTACTGGTCCCCCACCAAATCGCTCGATAAGGGCTATCAATACAGAACGGTCGAGGCGGTCGAGCCCCTTGGCATCTACCTCATACATATCGAGAGCAGCTTGCGCGTGCTGATGAGAAAGCGCATTGGACCCTTGCACTTGAGCGAAATCTCGAACCCTTCGAAGAAGTCGGTTGGCGATACGTGGCGTCCCACGCGATCTACTTGCGATTTCAGCGATAGCTGATTTATCAATGGTTAAACCTAAAAGCGCAGCACTTCTTGCGATTACCTCTTCTAATTCAGACTCCTCATAGAAATCGAGGTGAGCTGTAAATCCAAAACGATCGCGTAGCGGTGATGGCAGTAGACCAGCTCTCGTCGTCGCGCCAACTAAAGTAAAGCGAGGAAGCTGCAGAGGAATTGCAGTTGCTCCTGGCCCTTTACCTACAACGACATCAACTCTGAAATCTTCCATTGCTAGATAGAGAAGCTCTTCTGCAGGTCTTGGCAGTCGATGAATTTCATCAAGGAAGAAAATTTCGCCCTCGACAAGAGAAGAGAGAATCGCGGCTAGGTCTCCTGCGTGAGTAATTGCGGGACCACTTGAAATTCGAATCGGTGCCTGCATCTCAGATGCCAGAATCATTGCAAGAGTGGTCTTACCTAACCCTGGTGGGCCAGAAAGAAGTATGTGGTCGGCTGCCGCATCTCGCTTTCTTGCCGCAGTAAGAAGCACATCAATCTGTTCACGAACTCTGTGTTGGCCAATAAAATCACCTAAAGTTTTAGGGCGCAGTGCATGTTCTGCAGCTGCATCATCTGAACCACTAATTGGATTGACCAGTCTCTCTTCGCTCATTTAATTTCGACGACCAGTCTGGAGAGCAGCCTTCAGTAGCTCTGAAATATCAACGTTCTGGGCATCAACTCCGCTATCGGCATATTGTCCAACTACAGCAGTGATTGCTGCATCGGAATCTTTAGCAGAAAATCCAAGCGATACGAGCGCTGATGCCAGTTGTTCACGCCATACTGGTTGATGGATCTGTTTATGATCGGAACTTCCGAAATCAGAAATTTTTCCTTTGAGTTCGAGAATCAATCTTTGCGCACCTTTGCGGCCAATTCCCGGGACTTTTTCGATTGCTTTAATGTCTTCTTGGGCAATTGCGACGGCCAGGGACTGAGGTGTGTGCGCACCTAGAATCGCAAGCGCAACCTTCGGTCCGATTCCAGAAACAGTTTGTACGAGTTCAAATGCTGAGCGGCTTTCTTCATCAAGAAAACCAAAAAGTGTGAGTGAATCTTCACGAACAACGAGCGATGTAAAGAGCTGCACTGGCGCGCCTATATTGAGTTGAGTACCGGTGTGAGTAGTGATGGATACCGATAGACCTACTCCCCCAACTTCAACAACAACTCGGTCGGTTGATAGAGAGCGCACGACGCCGTTGATGAGCGAAATCATTTGCCCACCAACTTAGCTAGACGTGATTTTTCCGCTTTAAGTGCCTCATCGATCTTAGAGTTGCCTCCACCGCGCCAGATATGACAGATGGCAAGTGCCAACGCGTCAGTGCTATCAACTGGCTTTGGAATCACTTCTAAATTCAACAATCGTTTCACCATCTCGGCAACTTGCACCTTATTCGCTCTACCCGAGCCAGTGACGGCAGCTTTAACCTCTGAAGGTGTATGCATCATGACCGGAATATTTCGACGAGCCGCGACTAGAAGTGCAATACCGGCAGCTTGCCCGGTTCCCATCACTGTTCGAACATTGTGTTGAGAGAAGACCCGTTCTACAGCAATCACATCAGGTTTATGAAGCGCAATCCACTCTTCGAGTTCGGTCTCTAACTGCAAGAGACGTTTCTCTAAAGGAAGATCTGCCGCCGTCAGAATGACGCCAACACCGACGAGAGAAAGTGGTTTTCCAATGGCACCTTCGACAATGCCGATGCCACACCGAGTCAGCCCTGGGTCAACGCCCAAGACTCGTTTCTGTGTGTGGCTCATAACTTCCAAGCCTAGGACTTACCGAAGAGATTTAGGAAAGGCTCGCCATAACTTCATCAGAGACATCGAAGTTTGAGTAGACGTTCTGCACGTCATCCAGCTCTTCAATCGCATCGATGAGTTCGAATACTTTCTGAGCACCTTCGGCATCCAATGGAATCTGCATAGAAGGCAGGAATGAAGAATCTGCAGATTCGTAATCAATTCCAGCGTCCTGCAACGCAGTACGAGCTGCAACCAAATCACTTGCTTCGCAGACAACTTCGAATGATTCTCCGAGATCATTGACCTCTTCAACACCTGCATCCAGCGCTGCTTCCAAAATTGAATCCTCAGTAGCACCAACTGCCTTATTTACGATGATTACGCCTTTACGATTGAAAAGGTATGAGACTGATCCCGGATCGGCCATTGATCCACCATTGCGCGTGACAGCAACGCGGACTTCTGATGCAGCGCGGTTACGGTTATCAGAGAGGCACTCAATCATGATGGCCACACCATTTGGTCCATAGCCTTCATACATAATCGTCTGCCAGTCTGCGCCACCAGATTCAAGACCTGCTCCGCGCTTTACGGCACGTTCAATATTGTCAGCCGGCATCGAGTTCTTCTTAGCCTTCGCGATTGCATCAAAGAGAGTTGGGTTTCCGTCAACGTCAGGTCCACCATTACGAGAAGCAACTTCAATTGCCTTGATCAACTTTGCAAAGTTTTTAGCACGGCGGCTATCGATGACAGCCTTCTTATGCTTTGTTGTTGCCCATTTGGAATGGCCTGACATTTTTCAACACCTCAATCGCTCTTTGGTATGAACGTACTTTATCTGCCTTTGCAGATCTCTTCAAAAAAGTAGCGATGTACCGCTAAATCTTGCGTTAATTCCGGATGGAAACTTGTTGCAAGCAGGCTCCCTTGGCGAACTGCGACCGGATGATCTGCCGCAGTAGATAAGACCTGCACATCTGGCCCGACTTCCTCCACCCATGGTGCGCGAATGAAGACGGCATGCATAGCTTCACCATTGAAGGTGAGTTCTGATTCAAAGCTATCTACCTGGCGGCCAAAGGCATTGCGTCGCACCGTGATATCCAAGCCACCGAATGACTTCTGTCCTTCAATTCCATCAATGATGCGGTCTGCAAGAAGAATCATTCCCGCGCACGAGCCATACACAGGAAGACCCTGTGCAATTGCAGATTTGATGGGTTGATAGAGATCGAAGTTTTGAGCCAAATGAATAATTGTTGTCGACTCTCCACCAGGAAGAATGAGTGCATCTACTTGTGAAAGTTCAGATTCACGGCGAACCTCTTTCGCAGTATGACCACAATCCTGGGAGGCCTTTATATGTTCGCGGAAATCACCTTGCAGAGCAAGCACGCCAACCTTCATGGAAAAGTAACCCTCGAACGAGAAGGTTTACCAGCCGCGCTCAGCGAGGCGATGAGGAACTGGAATATCTGCAACGTTAATTCCGACCATTGCATCCCCCAGGCCGCGTGATACATCGGCGAGAACCTTTGCATCATTAAAGAATGTAGTTGCTTTCACGCACGCCGCTGCGCGCTGCGCAGGATTTCCTGATTTGAAGATTCCTGAACCAATGAAGACGCCATCGGCACCCATCTGCATCATGAGAGCTGCATCTGCAGGTGTAGCGATTCCACCAGCTGTGAAGAGAACGACAGGAAGCTTGCCAGTTTCAGCAACTTCCTTTACAAGCGCGTAGGGAGCTTGCAGTTCTTTGGCTGCAACATAAAGTTCATCTTCGCGCATAGAAGTAAGACGACGAATCTCGGCGCCAATGGTGCGCATATGCATCATTGCATTTGAGACATCGCCAGTTCCAGCTTCACCCTTTGAACGGATCATTGCTGCTCCTTCATTAATGCGGCGAAGAGCCTCTCCGAGATTTGTGGCACCACAGACGAAAGGAACTTTGAAGTTCCACTTATCAACGTGGTGGGTGTAGTCAGCCGGTGTAAGTACTTCGGATTCATCAATGTAATCAACATTGAGGGTCTCGAGAATCTGAGCTTCAACGAAATGTCCGATACGAACCTTTGCCATGACAGGGATAGATACCGCTGCTTGAATTTTCTGAATCATGTCAGGGTCAGACATGCGAGCAACTCCGCCTTGCGCGCGGATATCTGCAGGTACGCGCTCAAGCGCCATCACTGCACATGCACCTGCATCTTCTGCGATCTTTGCCTGTTCAACATTGACAACATCCATGATGGTGCCGCCCTTGAGCATTTCAGCCATTCCGCGCTTTACGCGTGCTGTGCCAGTTGCTTCAGACATGTTCTGTTACTCCTAAAATTGAGCGTTTATCGAGAGCCCGAGTCTACTTTGAACTCTGATTTCTTGCATCTGCGGATTTTGCAGTGAATACAGGCTCTTTATCTGTGAGCGCGACCCAAATCTGACCTTTTGCAAAGGTGATTTCATTACCTTCCTTACTTCTCCATCGAGTGCCGGATGCTGCATCAGGTCGAGACCAGAAAGCTTCAAATGATTTTCCATCGCGCAAGATATATCCCCGACCTTCGCCAACTGTTGCAGAAAATGGCGTTACTCCCCCAACCTTGTCTTTATATATCGAGTCAGTAATTGAGACGAGTTGAATAACAAGCGTTGTGGGTCCAAGTTGTTTTCCAGAATCCGAAATATCGGGTTCGTACGAGTGATCTAATAACCAACGATTTTCAACATCTGACCAATGCGCATCATATGAACTTGCCGGCCACGATAAATGTACGGAGGAGATTTCTTTTCCATTAGAGGGAGCCTTCCCAAAGGACCAACCCATCGATTTCGAATTTGCGATCACAAGATTCTTATCTTTGATGTACTTCATTAATAAATCGGCTCTTAGCACCATCGCATAAGGCTGGATACGTGTGGGATCCGTTGTAAAAATTGTTGACGAATGGTTCTGTGCTCCCAGATCTTCAAGATTTGCGGCGTCAATAACCGGGCGCATCTTCTTTTGAGCTCCGCTATATGCAAAAGCCACATGACCATACTGTTCAAGCAATTCGATATCTGAAATGCGAGCAGATCTCACTGGTCCAATTCGGCTAGGAATTTTCGAAGAGTAGATTGCCACAAGGCGGGTAAGTCCTCCCTCGACCTGTTCGATATAGATGATGTCGGCATCTTCAAGACCGATTTGTGGGTGTGCTTGTTTAGTGTCATCAATTTTGACCACCAAGACCGGACCATCTTTACCGGGTAATCCGCTAATTGAGTTGAACGATGAATCGCCTACAAACGGAAGTCTTGAAACCAGCGCATTCTGCGGATTGAGAATTGAAGCGATGACAACAGCGACTGATGCCATTGCTAGCAGCCGTGCACCAAATTTTTTAGAAAACATCGCCTTCAAATTCATAGATAACAGGTTCTGGAGCATGTCCAGCTAATCGGAATAGTCGAATAACCGCTTTTTTACGAACCATCTGAGTTCGGTTCACCGCATCAATATGCATTGATATAGCCATCTTGATCTTCTCGGTGAGTTCTCTGAGCTCGCGAACTAAATCTTCTTCAATTGCACCTGAAATAGACGAGGGCGTTTCAAGGAGAATTCCCAAGGCTCCTGTGAGTCCGGTCTCGGCTTGAGAGCGATCGCGAACACTAGCTTCACGGGCTTGGTGCGCAGCAAAGGTGAGCAACAAAGAAGAAGCTGGGTCTGAAATCTCTGAACGAGCTATCTCGATAGCAATCGCCGCACGGCGCTGTAAAAGTCCATCAAGATTTGCCCAGCTGGTTTCAACACGATTATGCAATCTATCGAGTCTTGTCGCGGAATAGGACAAATACCAGGCAAAGAAGGCAATAATCAAAAGGGCGAGTAAATATCTATTCATCACTATCTCCCAAGGAACTTATTCCAAGCTCGATTCTCCGAAGATAACGTGACGGTCGAGCCTCCTACCATTGCCATTTCGTACACATCATAAATCTTTTCAGCCACTACATCCCAATCAAATTCCTGCGCGTATAGCTTTCCACGTGCAGCGATTTCTCGGCGTTCTCCTTCATTACCAAGTAAATCGATGACCTTCTTCGCAAGATCATCAGGATTCTCGGATTGGAAGAGCGTTCCGTACATGCCATGTCCTAGTAACGAATCAAATGCCGGGATATCACTTGCTACGACGCTTGCACCACCTGCCAAAGCTTCCGCCAAGATAATTCCAAATGATTCACCACCTGTATTTGGGGCGATGTAGAGGGAAACCGAAGTCAGGAAATTCGCCTTCTCTTCCTCTGAGATCCGCCCTAGAAATGTAAAACGCGAGTGCAGTTGCGAATCAACGTTCTTAAGGAATGCATCTTTATCACCGGGGCCTGCAACAAATACCTTCACATCTGGATACTGCGCAATAATCGAAGGTAACGCGTTCACTAGAACTTCCAGACCCTTTCGAGTCTCCTCGAACCTGCCAATAAACCCAAGCGTGTTTCCGGTCCAGCGAGAATCAACTTTGCCATCTCGATACCTGTCCGCGTAAATTCCATTCGGAACAACTATGGCATCGGTTTCAAGGTGTTCTGTCAGGGTTTCACGTGCCGCTTCGCTGACTGCAATTCGTGCCGTTAATTTCTCAATGACTGGCTCCAGGATAGGAGCAACAGCGAAGGTAACTTTTTGACGCTTAGCTGCTGCATGAAAAGTTCCGACCATGGGTCCTTCGGCTGCCCAACAGGCGAGAAGTGAGATAGAAGGAATTGCTGGTTCGTGTAGATGCAGAACGTCAAAACTTCCATTGGTAATCCACTGACGTACTCGTGAGGCTGCGATTGGTCCAAAAAGAACGCGCGCAACAGCTCCGTTGTATGGAATGGAGATCGGCCTTCCAGCGCTCGTTACGTAATCAGGAAGTTTGTCTTCATCAATTGCGGGAGCAAGAACGGAGACGTAATGACCTTGTCGGATGAGATATTCAGCTAAATCACCTACATGGCTCTGCACTCCACCGGGCGTATCCCAACCATAGGGGCAGACAATCCCAATGCGCTTTTTAGATAACGGCATCAGTTGCTCCCTTCGGTCTTATCTTCACGCTTATCTACCCAAATCCTTTGGAGCATATGCCAATCCTCGGGATGTTCTGAAATTCCGCGAGCAAAGAGGTCAGCTGTTAACTGAACGGTCGCCGCAATTCGCTCTGACTCAGTTCCTTCTGTTGGTACTTCAACGGGGTGAAAATCAATATGAATTCCCGTATCTGTATAAGAGACATGGGCCACCACAAGAGGAATTCCAGTTTTAATCGAAAGGAGAGCAGGACCGGCAGGCATGCGCGCATTCATTCCAAAGAATTCCACATCAATTCCAGATTGCGAAAGATCGCGATCGGCAACCAGCGCGATCAATCTTTTCTCTTTTGCTCTGCGAACAAGAGTTGCGAAGGAGCGGCTATCGAGTGAGAGAACCTCAAAACCCATCGATTCGCGATGTTTGAGAAATTTCTGGAAGAGCGCCTCTGGTTTTAACCGCTCGGCAACCGTGACAAGAGGAATTCCTAGTGAGCAAAAATAGGCACCTGCATGGTCCCAGTTTCCAGAATGTGGGAGGGCGATCACTACGCCTCGACCATCACGCATAGGGTCCAATAGAAGGTGATCATTTGTTGTCGTAACTGTCTTTCGAATTCGATCTGTACTCCAATTTTGAATACGGAATGTGTCACACCAATATCGCATGTAAGAGGACATGGATTGAGCCACGAGCGTTTCTAATGTGAGTGAATCTAAATCTGGGTTAACAGTCTGCAGATTGTTGCGAAGGCGTTGGATACTTCTGCCATTTCGGCGATGAACGAATTCACCTAGGCTCCAAAAAATCTTATAAGCGGTTTTCTCTGGCAATGTTCGAACGATCCACCAGCCACAGAGGTAGGCGGTGAGTACTAATCGATCCTTCATGAGTTCTTAAGGCCGTTTCGAACGACGAGGATTCGTTGAACAACAGTGATGACACCAAGAATCGCAAGAAGCCAGAATCCGATGGCGAGAGCAAAAGGAACCCCAAGCCCTTCGAAACCGACTGCTGTCAGAACAATGATGAGTCTTTCGGTGCGCTCTGCAATTCCAGTCGAACATTGAATGTTGAATGATTCAGCCTTGGCGCGGATATATGGAATGAGTAATCCAGTAACGAGCGTTATGAGCCCCAAGTATGAAAGCTTGTCATCGGTTGCAATGAGCGAGACTAAAACGGCGATGGTAATTGCCGAATCTGTTACGCGGTCAATAGTTGAATCAAGAAACCCACCCCACTTGCTTGGGCCCTGATGCGATAGCCGAGCCATCGTCCCATCGAATAGGTCACTCAAGGCGAAGAGACAGATGACAAGAGTTCCGACGAAATAATCCTCGCGCGGATAGAAATATCCAGCAGATGCAAGAACGCCAACGGCGCCGATTAGCGTTACATGATTTGGCGTGAGACCAATGCGCAGAGCAAGACGAGCCACCGGTTCAATTAATCGGGTGACTGCCGGTTTCAGTGCGCTACTTATCATCGGCACCATCGTAGGCTTACCCGCATGTCTTCTCCTAGCGCTAACGCTGTGAAACGTATCCATGTATACGGTCACGCAAGCGCATCCCCCCAAGCAATTGCCTCAGCGTTCTCAGCAACAGTGGTCAACTCCCCCGAAGGTGACTCCGACTTAGCAATCTTTGCTATCAATCCGTCGGCAGGGATAGATCAACAGACAATCGATAATTGGACCGCCCTCGATGATTTTCAAATCCCGCGCCTGGTTGTTGTAAATGGCCTCGATGGTCAAGAGCTCGACTTTGAAGATGCAGTCATGGTTGCCAATCGAGTCTTTACGCAGCTCGTAACTCCATACCTGGTTCTTCATGATGATGAAGGCGAACCCACAGCGCTTATCCGACTACAAGACTTGCAGATTATTGATTACTCGAAGAATCCCGCATTGATCCGCGCGAGCGACCCTGAACATGAAGAGTTAGTTCGTGAATTTAGGGACGAGTATTTTGAACTTATGTCAGAGATGGATGAAGGAGCTTTCGCTGCTGGAATTCTCTTCCCAGCTATTCCCATCAACCTGATTAAAGGAATCGGCGTTGATGTTGTGCAGGGTTATATCGATGTATTACCAAGCAGCAGCTAATTCGTCGCGAGTCATAGTCAGTAGCTGAGGCAGAACTTTAGTTTTTCCAATAATTGGCATGAAGTTCGCATCTCCAGACCAACGCGGCACGATATGTTGATGAATATGCGCTGCAACGCCTGCACCTGAAATGGCGCCTTGATTCATTCCAAGATTGAAACCATCGGCCTTCGAAACTTTCCGAACGGTTTTCATGGCATGCGCACTCAGATCTGTAATCTCGTGGCGCTCTTCATCGGTGAGGTCTGTCAGATCCGCAACATGGCGAAATGCGCAGATAAGCAAGTGGCCCGGGTTGTATGGGTAGAGATTCATCACAACATATGCGCTTTTACCACGATGAACAATCAATCCTTCTTCATCGGAAAGAGATGGAATCCGACAGAAAGGACATTCGACTTCATTCCCTTCGAGCGGGCGATTTTCACCACGCAAGTAATCAAGTCGATGCGGTGCCCATAAACGCTGCCAGCCATCTGGCATACCAACTCCGCTGATTTCAGACATAGTTAAACCTGAAGGCGATCGGCCACGATCTGCTTGATCTCAGCGATTGCATCTGCGATAGGAATACCGTTCTTCTGTTCGCCGTTGCGGTAGCGGAACGAAACTGCACCTGCGTTCATATCCTCTTCACCAGCGATCACCATGAATGGAATCTTCTGCATCTGAGCATTGCGGACCTTCTTCTGCATACGATCATCTGACGAATCAAGTTCAGCACGAACACCAGCTGATTTCATCTGCTTTACAACGCCCTGCAAATAATCAGTAAATGCATCTGCGACCGGGATAGCCATCACCTGTACAGGCGCCAACCATGGTGGGAATGCTCCTGAGTAGTGTTCGGTCAGAACTCCGAAGAATCGTTCAATAGAACCAAAGAGCGCACGGTGAATCATTACCGGGCGCTGACGTGAACCATCAGCTGCGGAAAATTCAAGTTCGAATCGTTGTGGGAGTTGGAAATCTACTTGGATGGTAGACATCTGCCAGGTGCGACCAATTGCATCCTTAGCCTGAACCGAAATCTTCGGGCCATAAAAAGCAGCTCCACCCTCATCAAGAACTAACTCGAGATTCTGCGCGAGTGCTGCCTTACGAAGTGCTTCAGTAGCTTCAGCCCAATCCGCATCTTCACCTACTGATTTCTCTGGGTTGCGAGTAGACAGTTCTAGGTAGAAATCTTCAAGTCCATAATCACGCAAGAGATTAAGAACGAAAGTTAAGAGAGAGTCGAGTTCGCCCGGCATCTGCTCTTTTGTGCAGTAGATATGGGCATCATCTTGAGTAAAGCCACGCGCACGGGTGATTCCATGAAGTACGCCAGATTTCTCGTAGCGATACACGGTTCCGAATTCGAAGAGACGAAGTGGGAGTTCGCGGTATGAACGCTGACGTGACTGGAAGATCAAATTGTGGAACGGGCAGTTCATGGGCTTCATGTAGTACTGCTGGCCGGCGCGCTTGATAGTTCCATCAGCATGGAGCTCTTCATCCATGATCATGGGTGGGTACATGCCTTCTGAGTACCAATCCAAGTGACCAGACTTCTGGAAGAGCGCCGCCTTTGTTAGATGCGGTGAGTAAACAAATTCATAATCTTCTTCTTCGTGGCGTTTACGTGAGTAATCCTCCATCGCACGACGGACAATCCCGCCTTTAGGATGAAATACCGCAAGTCCTGAGCCAATCTCTTCTGGGAATGAGAAGAGATCTAGTTCTTGACCTAAACGACGGTGATCGCGTTTTTCGGCTTCAGCAAGAAGTTCAAGGTAAGCATTGAGTTCATCTTGTGATGGCCACGCTGTTCCGTAGATGCGCTGAAGCATCGGATTCTTCTCAGAACCTCGCCAATATGCGGCCGCACTGCGCATCAATTTAAATGCTGGAATGTGCTTTGTTGATGGAAGGTGCGGTCCACGGCAGAGATCTGACCAGACAGGTTGACCATCGCGCCCTAAATTGTCGTAAATCGTTAATTCGGTGCCGCCTACTTCAACGTTGGTCTCATCGGTTCCGCCACCTTTGATCCCAATCAATTCACACTTATACGGCTCGTGAGCAAGTTCCTTGAGTGCATCCGCCTCTGTAGTAACACGGCGTTTGAATCGTTGACCCTCTTTGACGATTTTGCGCATCGCACTTTCAATCTTTTCAAGGTCATCCGGATTGAAAGGATTCTGTGGGTCGAAGTCGTAATAGAAGCCATCGGTAATGGGTGGACCGATACCCAGTCGCGTTTGTGCAAATACTTGTTGAACCGCTTGTGCCATGACGTGAGCAGTTGAGTGTCGAAGTACAGCTAAGCCTTCTGGTGAAGAGATTGATACGCCCTCAACCGAATCGCCTTCAACGAGATCGGTCCAGAGATCTTTAAGTACGCCATTTACTTTGCAGACAACTATTTCCTTATTCTCAGCAAATATATGGGTCGGCTTCTGGTCGGCCTCAATGCTGCGGGCAGCACCATCGACGGTCACCGAGATCATGGACATGGGGTTAGCCTACCGAAACAGGTTGTGAGTGTGCACGAATTTGCTCTTCTAAGGCGCGTGAAGCATCTCCTATTTTCAATTTCATATCCCCGATATGCGAGATTGGCTGTGCAATACGAAGACTTGAGAGCATAAATCCAGATTCAACCTCTGGGATCTCAGAGATGTGGATAGGTCGAACTTTGACTCCGCAATTCTCAATAGCGATTGCGCGAACTACCCCTGGCAGAATTCCGGATGAAATAGGTGGAGTGACCCACTCGCCAGAAATCAAGAAGGCAAGATTTGCCACGGCAGTCTCAGTAATCTCATTCTTTTCATTGAAAAGGATGCAGTCGTGATAACCCTCATCATTTGCAGCTTCAATCAGGGCAAAGCGGTAGTCATACGGAAATAGTTTGTGAACTGCCCCTATGACAGTTTGGCTATAGAAGTTAAGTCGCGCAGGTTCTGTTTGTTCAGTGTAAAAATCGTGCGCAAGATGGAAGAGACCTTGACCAAAACATAGGCGAAGCCGTCCTATTTCGTGAGGGTTCTCTTGGAGTACTTGCTGTATCTCGGTTCGAATCAACTCTTCCGATGGAAGAGTTATGCCAAGTTCGAGCGCAGATTCGAGTGCACGTCGCATGTGACGACCAAGTGCAATCGGCTTCCCATCTACTGTTTTGATAGTTTCAAATATTCCCGATGCCTTCGGAAAACCATGGCTATCTAGTTCAATCGTGCTCATAGTTCACCTCCTGCAATCGAAATCAAATGACGGGCCTTGAGCTGCGTCTCTTCCCATTCTGCAGCAGGATCACTCCCCCAGGTAATTCCAGCACCCGTGCCAGGACGAATTACTCCATCACCTGTTGACAAAGAAGGTCTAATCGCCACAGAAAGTTCGGCACGATCCCCCTGAATCCATCCCAAAGTTCCGCAATAAGGACCGCGCCTGCCCTCGTGCTCTTGAATGATGGAAAGTGCCGCACTCTTAGGGGCTCCGCTCACGGATCCTGGTGGCATTGTCGCCGCGAGAATCTCCTTCCACGAAACTCCCTCACGAAGTGTTCCCTGGACATCAGAAACTAGATGAGTAATCCCTGGGTGCTTCTCATTTCTAAAGAGTTCAGTGACTTCAATCGAACCAGGGTCGCATATTCGCCCAAGATCATTGCGCATCAAATCAACAATCATCAGGTTCTCTGCTTTGTCCTTTTCTCCGAAAGAACTTTCATCGCTCCTAATTGTTCCTTTGATTGGAGATGTGAGCAGGGTCGAACCCTTGCGAGACAACAGTCGTTCTGGCGAAGCTGATGCAATTTCAAGTTGATCGATATGTAAGTAGCAAGCGAAATTCGCAGGATTCTTAACGAGCAAATTTGCAAAAAGTCCGTCCAGGGATTGGGTATCTCCCTCGAAACGATGCGCCAATTCTCTACATGCGTTCACCTGATACACCCCACCATCAGCAATTGAATTGCGAATTAGGGAGACGTAATTAATGTATTCATCTTTCTTTACCGACGAGCTCCATGGTCCAGATAGCTCACGCCAAGGTTCTGCCGAAAAAGATGAGTTTGATACATTCTCGAAGCGAGCAAAATGAGCCTCTCCTTCAAAGGAGATCGAGATAGCCCAGAAGGATCCATCATCTAATCGAGTCGCATCCGTAGTGATTTCAACACAATTGGTTGCGCGAAGACCGCCCATCCAAAATTGCGAACTCTGCTCGAACATGGGGTAAGGCTACGCATATAAACGGTAAGGAATCCCTTTAAGAATTTGCCACTTTGGCACTTACGCCCGCTCTGCGCTAGATTTGCCCCTGCACAAAATGCGGACGTAGCGCAGCTGGTAGCGCGGAACCTTGCCAAGGTTCAGGTCGCGGGTTCGAACCCCGTCGTCCGCTCGGATTAACCGCCGCTTCGAATTTATTTTCAGGTGGCGGTTTGTCTATGGTCGGATGGCCGAGAGGCGAGGCAAGGGACTGCAAATCCCTCTACACGGGTTCAAATCCCGTTCCGACCTCCACAGCTGTTACGCGAAAGTGTGCAG
>JACCDM011260955.1_pt1 | contig 16470 bp, 5 predicted proteins | sample 7445851 | NCBI WGS metagenome assembly JACCDM01 (sample SAMN15323438, study PRJNA562643) | freshwater metagenome | isolation source: river surface water | place: USA:Blue River Watershed | collected 2017-08-16
ACCATTAACTGTCTTGGATTTCTCCACCAGAAACTAGTTCTACCTGAACTAAGAATCCCTTTTTCATTTTGTCTACAGCGATAATCAAATCTCCTGTTGCTGGGTCAATTGAAACTGCACCATCTACAGAAAACTCAGATAGGTTAAGCGATGATGGCGTTGTGCTTTCAATAAAAGTACCAGCCAAACCCAGAATCTTTTTTGGGTCATAAGTAAAGTATATGTCGGATATATTCTTGATTGGCTGATACGTAACATTTTGACCAAGTACCATATCGCTTCTGCCAAAATCCATAAGTTCAAAAATTGAAAGATCTTCAAAAAGTTCATCCTGAATACTTGTTAAAAGACTATCGCCCTCTTCAGTAATAATGTTTCCTGGAACGGAGATTGCTACTGGCATCCTTGACTTAGAAACTTTGTTGTTTGAAGAGTCTGGGGTAGCACTAATTCCAGTTTTTGTATTATTGAGTTGAATAGTGTCTATTTCTCCGTCTGGTGTCATTGGGAATCTTCCCATATTTGGAAACCATGGCATACTATACTACCTCGCTTAAATAGACATTCATTTCTGGACCATCTGAAGACTTGTTGTAATCTATTTGATACACTACAAATCTTGATGTATCTGGTGCAACCATGTCAATACCGTTTTCATTTTTCATGTCAATATTTACAATATCTCCTAATTGAAGGGTTGGTAGTGAGAATACGCCAACACCAATAGACTTTCTTGGCTTCATGATCTTGCTTGTGACCCACTCCATAGTACTAGTTGCTGCGTCAAGGCTTTGGATATACCTTGATTCAAGAGTAAACTCTTTTCTTCCATAGGCAGAACGACTATTCTTAATTCTATTATATTCCTCAACTTCTTTAAGTGGAGAGGTTACTAGAGACTGACCTGTTGGAGTTTGAGGATCTGATAGATTAGACCTCATGGAAAAGTATTCGTCTAGAGTCAACTCATTTGTTGACTGCTGTGTAAAGGTTACACCAAGGATTCTTAGATAATTTCCATCAGTTCCGTCAAGGTATAGGATAAAGTCTGTTGTATTAAAGACCAAGAATTCTGCAGAATATGGTCCTGCAATAAAGCCTGAAACTATATATCCTCTATTATTTTTATAAGTTGGTGCAATCTTGGCTGTTAGGGCAGGATATGATTTGTCATACCTAACATTAAAGTATGCTGCCTCACGCATAATTGTTCCAAATTCTTCGTAATAGATGGATTTTCCTGATGGACCTCCTGCACTAACATCTTTCAAATATGATTCACTTAGAATACCGCTTAGTGCATATTTTCTCATTGATTCATCAAAACTAATTTCACCACTGCCGAAGACACCACTTTCTGATAGGGATGACTTTGAAACAAGTCCAACTAAAGGCTTCTGGTTTGTAGAACCAGTCTCGTCTCCAGATAGCCCAGAGTTTTGGCTAGGGTTTGATGCAATTGCAAATACATGCTCAAACATGCACTTAGACTTACCACGCACAAACAACGCCATGTTCTTATTAATATATGGCTTATTTGTTGATGGGTCATAGAATGGCTCTGTATCTACCACTGTTCCAACAAGGATATTATTTACATATAGGTAGAACTTCAGGCTCTTTTCATTAACAATTTCATACTCTACCGCCAAGTCATATACTGAGTTTGAACCTGCATCTTTTCCAGTTAGTCTTTCTAGACCAGCCATTGTACCAGGGTCAATTGTGACGTTAGCAAACCCACCCCATAGTTTAACTGGGGTAGCCTTTTGGTTGGTCAGTGGTAGAGAGTCTTCGGACACTCCAACATTCATTTTATAGAAAAGCAAATTGTGGATTGGCTCTTCAAGAGGCTCTCCGTCTGTGGAGTACTTTGTAACAGTTTTTGCATCCGAAATGTCGGAGAGTGCTGCAATCTCAAAGTAGTATCCGTTGTTTGTTTCTGGGTTTAGTAGAACAGCAATTCCTCCAGAAGAAGCCTTTACACTATTCTTTGTTATGTTTCCAGATGCAGACGTTTTTGTGCTGCTGTACCACGTATCTTCTCCAATTCCAGACTGATCCTGACCATACTCATATCTTCCAACTATTCTAACTCTAGTTCCAAAATACTTGTAGTTTGCCTGATCTTTACTGAGATCTTTGTATGTGTAAGAAATGAAGTCAATACTTTCTGGATCATTTACATCATTAAAAGATGGACCAGACATTACTAGAGCAGACGCTTGAACGCTTCCAGTTGGGACATTAGCACTCTTATTTACACCAACACTATTGGTTACATTTTCCGAACTCAAGAAGTTCTTAATTACTCCAGTAATTGATACTCCCTTTGCCAATGTAGAACTATCCTTATTTCCAGAAGTACTTGTCTTAGTTCCTGCCTTCAGATTTGGATCAATTGCCAGGAACCTAGTATCTTCAAAATTAATTGCTGAAATATTATAGGTGGTGTTTTTAGCAGAAATTCCATTAAACGATGTTCCAGTATCCTTAAGGTGTTTAATCTTAAATCTAGTATCATCTACAATTGACTCTACCCTCAAATTATTTTGATTATCTCCAGCAAATGGATTTTCTGTAACCAAACTGGTTTGAGAGGTAGACAATTTTTTAACATTAGAAACTAGGGTAACCTTTTGACCAATCTTGACAGAACTGGTATCTTCAACAACAATTGTCCTATTGTCTACTTCCAGCACTGAGTTTGTAAATTTTCCAATAAAGCCACAAATATTTTCTGTGGTTTTAATAGTTATTGTCTTTACAACAGTTGTTCCAATCACAAGAGTGAAGTCAATGTTTTCATCATTGGTAATAGATGATATAGTTTTTGAAATTGATGCAGGTAAAATTACTGGATCTCCAGGTGTTCCAACAGTACTATAAACTGTTTTATTAATGTCATATTTCTTTGTCTTATTATCATAGTAAGCAGACAGTTCTCCAGAGATTGGCTCAGAGATTCCTGTTACCATGACTGACCAAGAGAATTTAGCAGCCTGTCCTTTTTTTGCCTCAGTGTCGTTGAGGAAGAATGACTTGAAAGTTGGCAACTCAATGCTGATAGTTACTGATGATGTTGATGCACCAGAATTAATAGCGGTAATGTTGATATCTCCAAGTGTGGTCTTTGTATCTACGTTCTTCTTGGTGACAATGGCACGATCTACAGAAAATACTTTAGTACCACCCATTTTTAGAGAGTATGTGTATTCCTCTTCTGCCTTCATGTTAGATGCAATAACATCTTTGGCTCCTGTGCCAGAAGACTGCGAAAGAACTCCTGGTGCAGTAAGTTCCCAAGCAGCAGATCCACCATTTTTGACAGATGTTTTTACAGGGATTGTTGTTTTGTAAGGAATGTACGCATTCTTAAGTTGGAAGTTTCCAATAGCACTAAGGAGGTAATCTGTGTCCATGGTGACTCCAGAGATCTTGTCGCCCCACTCTGTATCAGTTAGACCTGCTGAGTGCTTTGTAATAGTTGTTCCAAACTGACCACGCCCATGTGACTCAACCTTGCCAGTCTTTGGAGTTCCAGAAATTTTATTGTAAAATGGCTTTGCATAAATCCTTACAAGACCTGTTGGGTACATCTTGCCATTAAAAGGAATCTTTGAGAAGTAGTATTGATATTCGTCAAGGCTGCTAATCCATACCTTGCTTTCTCCTGGTTGACCTGGCACCTCGTACTCAACTGCATCATACTTAATGATTTCTCCATTTGCATAGAAGTACCCAGCATAGCGACCCATCCACTGAGATCCATCTCCAAAGTCAATAGTATTGTTGATAAGTTTTCCAGTGGAATCAACTTCTGGTGGGTTGATTCCCAAACTAGTTTTTAGAGGAATTGCTGTTAGTGAGTAAATTGCAGATGTTGAGTTTGCACTGTCTTGTCCCTTTACTGCCTCTGACTGAGAAACTTCCCAAAGAAGCGATGGCTTGTATGTCCAGTTTTTATCACGATCAAGTTTGTTTGCTTGCTCTAGTGAAGAGTATGACTTATCAATATATCTAGTAGTAAAGTTAATCTTGCCATCATTGTAGACATCTGTATTCTGACTTGCAATCTTTGTAATGTTTGCCAACTTTGGTTTTGTCGCTTCATTTCTAACTACCCCATTTTTTGCAGAATCTTTAGATCCATAAAGAGTAATATCTACTGGTCTATCAGTTTCAGATGGCATCATCCAGTTTTTTGACATCATCACAAAGTTGTTGTATTCATCAAAGAACATTGCTGTTTGAGTTGCTCGTGCTAATTCGTTAAGAATTTCTGCTACCGTTGCGTCTGGCTCTACAAAGAATACTGGTATTAGTGGTTCTTTTTCTGTTGCCGTTCTCTTAAATACATAGTTTCCAAAACCAATGTTGTCTAGCAAGAAAGAGATTGCGTATGATAGGCTTGCGTTTGTTGCAAGAATTTGTGGTGCTGTAACTGACTCAAAATAAGAGAACATGTCTCTAAGTGATATCGAAACAGATCTTGATTCTGCAGATATCTCTGGGAAGCCATCTCCATACATTGTCTTAATTGGAACGAAGTAGTCGTAGTAGATACCGTTTTCAAGTACTTCTGCAATTACATCGTAAATCTTAAATTGAATTTGATTAGCAGCATATTTAGCAATAATGCTTGCTGGATTATTTTTATTAAAAGAATCATCATAATCAAATATGTCAATATTTCCTGTAGAAACTAGAAGTTGTCCAACTGGGAGACCACTAACGCCTAGATCTGAAGCAGCCTTTTTAACTGAAACAGATTTTGTTTTTTCAGTTATATTAACTGCTAGTCTTGAAGACATTTCAATAAGGTCAAAAGTACAATCAAACTTATTCATTGTATCCACTACAATACGAATTCCAGAAATATACTGCAATTCCCGATAAGTTTGCCTAAAGGCATTTGTTGTGTCAACAAATACATCTGGTGCAGTTGTATCTGTAACAAAATGAGTAAATCTATCTACAGTTTCTTCAGCAAGATCCCAACCATATACTGGTGTAAAAATATCATACTCTTGTTTTTCATCAATCCAGATGTGATACTGTCCAATGTCGTATGCTGATTCTTTAATAAGATATGCATATCCATTTATAGCCTTTGCAGGAAGGAGTGCTTCTGTTGAATACGTCTCTGCCTTAATAAAAATATTTCTATACTGATCTGGAACAATCAGACCATATGATAGTTCTACATAGCCATCTGCTTTAATAATTGCAGAACCATCTCGTCTTCTAGAACTAGAGTCAAATGACTTTAAGTCTTCCCAGTTACCGTTGACCAGTCCTTGAATTCTCCACTTGACTGGAGTGGTTTGGTTTGATGCTCCATAGAATGGGTCATTTAGAGTTGCCTGAGTTTCCTCGTCAACGTAAGGTCCGATGGTTACTGTGCCAACGTTGGTTTGCATCTTAACAACAACCCTGTTGGCTGGAACCGCTTCTTTATAAACTACAAATGGGGCAGCGTCAGTGATTCTATACTCTGAAGAACCGCCAATTCTTTCTGTTGCAACACCATACTCAGATCCGTTTTCAGTTCTATAAGAAGTCCAATACTTAAATACATCATTTCTGTCTGAAGCATAGTATCTTGGTCTGTTAGTGTCAAGGTATGATGCTGCTAGATTGTTAGAATTTGTGGAGTTGTTTACAAAGTGATTTCCAGAAGGCTGGGTGCTAAATACCCTAACTTTGTTGATACCAGATCTTGGTCTAAACCTTCCAAGACAATCTTCTAGTGAATAGTATAGTTTTTCTTTTTCATTCTTTTTGGAAAATGCAATTGGATCATTCTTGTCATCAACTCCATTGTCAACAAGTGTATATGATGTTGTTGCATTTTCAAATGCCTTATCATTTTCAATAAAGTTTACTGGAACAAACCTATAGATATTTTCATTTTTGCGATATCTGTAGTTACCAACCATTAGGATGTTATCTGGGATATTCATATTCCACTCAGCAGAAATAAACGATCTGTTCTTTACAGAAGATGATGTTTCTAGGTGGTTTTGTAGGTTCTGGTTAACAAACATTTAAACCTCTTCCAGGCTTAGGGAGACGCTCCAAAAGTCGTGCCCTGGTCCTCTTTTTTCTACTGAGTATGAAAAGTCAGAGAAGAATACTTCAATAACATCAGAGTACTTGTGCAACTGATTATATTTAGCATCTCCAACAAAGTTGTCGTATCTATCGTATGATAGGAATAGCCAGAACGATCCCTTGTGATTCTCATACCAGTCTAGCAATTCAATACCGCCAGCACCACCGTCTGCGGTATACATCTGGCTCATTCCATTTGTAGTAGTTGATGTAGTCCTCAAGCCTGGAATACCATTTTCGTCAAACTCTGGATATGCAGCAAATCCTCTAGATGGCAATGCTTGCCAAGATGTAGAGATTTGAACCTTGTCTGCAATATGGTATGACCGCATACGACCATTGATCATACGCTCACGCTTCTCAATACGGATAGGCTTGAACGAGATTTCCGAACGGTTGTGGTCAGATAGCACTAGGAAGGCACCAGCGTCGTCTGGAGACGATGCAACAATATCCCCATTAGAACCTAGTTCATAGCCTACAGGGACGTAGAAGCCGTCTTCTGTGAGCGTTCCAGGGGCATCTGAGAGTAGCATAGCCTGTGGTCTGCTATACTTCTTTCTACCTGCCATATATGCTGAGGTGGTCATTATAGGTTGTTGCTCCTAATTCGCTGTGCGTCAATCTGCTTAATCTGTGCCATTACGGTTCTAGCAATCTCATTAGGGTTTGCACCTGTATTGGCAACATTTACACTGACACTATAATTATACACGGAATCTCCAGTTACCGTGGCAGTTCCGCTGTTCATAGCACCAAGAGTGTCTGTTCCATATTGCTTAACAGCGTAATCACTCATTACAAACTCTCCACCCTTTGCCATGATCGGGACATCGAACTTACCAGGAATCAAGCCACCCTTGTGGAACACTGGCAATCCAGACTGGTTCATCTTTTCATTTGCAAAGGCACTAACTTGGTCTTTAACCTGATTCATTGGGTTAAGGTTTCCAAGGAATTCCTTAGCCAAGTTCTCAACTGGCTTCTTAATAGCATTTTCTCCAACAAGTTTTGTGATAAACATGCCAGCCTGGTTTTTTCCAGTTGCTATCGCTGTGGCTGCAAGGTCTTCGTAGTTTGTGCTACCAAAGAATGAATTGTCATACTTGCTCTTTGCCTTAGCAGCAATATCCTTTGTTTTTGCTACTGCTGTGCCTGTCTTACCAGTGACTGCCTTTCCAGCAAACTTTGGAGCAACCTTTTCAGTAAATGTTTTCTTAGAGAAATCTACTGCTTTCTTACCTGCAAACTTCATAGCACTACCGACAGGATCTTTAGCAACCTTGGCAAAGTCAGCAGCCTTTTCAGCAAACTTGGCAACCTTCATTCCCTTGGCAGCAAGTGATCCAAGTTTAACTGCAACCTTAACACCTGTTAAAAGAGCCTTACTTCCTGGAATCAGTAGCGATGCCCAGTCAAGTGGGTTTGTTGGGTCAAAGATGTAGTCTTTGATAAACTGTAGTGCTCCAGGTGTTGCATCTGCAATCCACTTACCTGCTTTACCTGCAAAGTTTCCAACGTTCTTAGCAGCATTACCTACGAATGAGCCTACGTTCTTTACTGCACCACCAATAAAGTTACCAATACCGCCAAAGAATCCACCATCTGCAAAGTGTGGCTTATCAGCATTATTAATCTTATCTAGGGCAGCAGTTCCAATAGCCTTAACTGCACCTGCACGAACAACATATTCTCCATTTGAAAGCATTGCTGGAACTGAGTCTGATGTTCCAGTTCCAGGACCAGAAACCTTTCCACCGTCAGCATATCTAGCAAGATTTGCTGGATAGCCAGCAGCCCATACTGTCTGACCAGTGTAGTCGCTTCCTTGAACAATTCCAGAGCCTAGATTTAGAAGTGTGTTGTCTCCAAACAATGCACCAAGCAAACCATTGGTGTATCCCTTTGCGGAAAGCATGTTTCGTACAAAGTTAGCATTTCTCATTGTTGCAATCATTGAGTCACTGAACTTAGACAAAGTTTCAATGCTTGCTGAAATTCCTGGGTTTGCCTTAATTAGTTTAGTGTAGGCTGGGTCGTTATTTCTCTTCAGTCTAAGGATATCCAGGTTCTTATATGCTGGGTCTAGTTTGTTTAGTGCTTCAGCAATTGGTTTATTCAGGGCATCATACTTTGCCTTATCTGACTTAAATGTTCCTGGAAGAGACTGCAGATAAGCAACTGCTTCTTTTACATCAGCAGGTAGTTTTGCTAGAAGGTCTGCCTTGTTAGAGGTCTGTCTGTCAGTGATAGCGGTTTGAGATAGTCCAGCCATGACTTCTCCATCACTGCGATTTTCAACTGCACCAAAAATCATTCTGGCAGCGTCTGCCATCTGTGGAGCACCTAGTTGGTACTTGTTGCCAAGAAGCGAGTTGATTGACTTTGCGTTTCCCTGAAGTTTTTGGAAGTCTGCCATCCATGCACCTAGTTTGGCACTATCTCCACCAAATCTAACTTGTGCCTCTGCTTCGGTGCTAACGTCTCCATACTTTGCCTTAAAGGCATCTCTCTCAGTTTTGAAGTTAGCGAGTTTGCTCTTGACATCTTTTACAAGATCAGTTTTTGCCTGGGCTGTGCTAGTTCCAGTAATCATTCTGTTGGCATCAAGAGTTGACAACTTATTTGCAGCCAAACCATTACTCAGGTTACTTGAAAGGGTGCTTCCTGCTGATACTCCTGGGTCAGTAGTTACTGTTGGGTCAGCCTTCTTAGGAACCTTTGTCCACTTCTTTCCGTCCCATTTCCAAACATTATTGCCACCAGCAGGATCTCCATCCTTGTGTGCATTTCTATCATTTACGCTTCCTGGAGTAACAGTTCCATTACCGTTGCCACTTTGGTTTCCTGTGCTACCAGTTACCTTTGTCTGCTTATTGTCAGGCAGATTCTTAATGTTCTTTAGTTCTTTAAGTTTCGCAATCTGAGCAATAATATTTTGCAACTCTTCCTTGCTCTGTGCAAGGGACAACTTGTTCTGAAGAATTTGATCTTTCTTGATTTCAAGAATGTCAACCTCAATGTCAAAAATCTTTCCTTCAAGTTCTGATCTAGTAAACATCTGACCATTGATTTCAACGGTAATAGAGTCAATTGCTCTCTTCTTTGCATCCTCAAGAGCCTTCACCTGTCTGTCAGCAGCATCCTGTGCCTGCTGTGCTCTCATTTGCTGAATTGCCTTAGCAGCAGCACCAATGTCACCTCTTGACAGAGCATCTGCTACATCTAGTTCGCTTTGCTTCTGTCTGTTAATTTCGTCATTGACTGACTTGATCTTATTAAGTGCTTCAATCTGACGGTCATATACTTCTGCTACCTTTTCAGACTTCTTAGAGATAATGTCAATACCGTTTTGGTAAATGTCGTTTTCTGCCTGAAGCGTCTCAATACGTACCTCAGCATCTTCAACATCAACTTCACGCTTGTCTCTCATGAGTCTTTCGCCTGCCATGTTGTCAAGGTATGCCTTTGTAAGTTCCTGAGTCTTCTTCTTTTGGTCTTCTAGGCTACCAGACAGCATTGCTCCTGCAAGAACAGCAGTCGCATTCTGGTCGTTAAGAATTGATCTTGATACCGCTAGGTTATCTGTAAACTTTGAAAGTGCGACTGTGGCAGTCTGCTGGTTCTTTAGGGTATTGTTGAGAGCAGTGTTTTCCTGAATAAACTTCTCGTAGTTTAGTCCACCAATAGTTGCATTCAGGTTCTTCACAAACTCAGTGATTCTGCCCTTCTTGTCGAAGAACATCTTCATCCACTTATCTGCTTCTTCTTTTGGCATTCCAAGAATACCGTCAATAATATCCTGGGATAGGTTTGCCTTGTATAGTTTGTCACCCATGCCAGTTAGACCAGTAAGTGCTGATTTGCCAGTCTTAGCAAAAGCCTTAAGTGCATCTCCAGAAGCCTTGTATCCAATAGTAAGTTTTTGTGATGAATCATAAAGATCACGAACACGCTGAACAATTGGGTCTAGCCATGATGCAGATGGACCACTACCACCTGTACCACCTGTCTGATCCTTTGGAGCAGTTGTTGCATCTGTTGCTAAAGCATTTGTAACCTTGTAACCCATGTCTTCTGCATACTGTCTTTGCCACCATGCAAACGAGTGTGTTCCTGGATATGAACCAAGTCCAGCCTTTTGTGCTTCGTCTCCAATCCAGCGGTTAAAGTCGTCAGATGCATTTAGTTCTAGTTCGCTCATTTCCATTACGGTAGCAATGGTCTTTACATATGTAATTTTTTCATTAGAGTCTTTTAGTGAGTTAAAGTATTTTTCATCAAATGCCTCGGACTTTTTCAGTGTTGGCATAATTTCGTAAACAACACTGGCTGTCATCTTGCCCTTGTTGTCTTCTAGTTGATCAAATACTGACTTAAGTCTATCTGCTGCTGCTGGATTCTTTTGAACCATATCTACAAGAATGGTTTGCTTCATTACTCCAGCGTATTTTGCAACCTCTCTTGTGAAGTCAATAATGTCTTGTGCTTCAGAGGCAGTTGGTGCTGCCTCAACCTCCATAATAAACTTAGCCTTTTGCTCTGCAGCGTTTGGTCCTGAGAACATAGATGCAACCTGAGCAACCTGACCCATAGTAGTTCCACCAAATTTAGCCTGGATGCTAAAGACCTTAGCACCAGCATCTTGGTCAGTTGCCATAATCTTTAGAAGATTGCTTGCATCTTGTGGTGTGAGTGTTCCTGCAGCGATTTCTGCTCTAATAAGACCTACCTGCTCACCTGTAGCGACATTCTTGCTTTCAGCAGTATTTAGTTGCTCTTGTACAACAGGAATGTACATCTGCTGTAGGGCATCATCTTTGTATCTAACATTGAGTGCATTCTCAAGACCCTTGTTTACCGCTTCAAGTTCTGCTGCATCAGTAGTCTTGTAGAGATCCATAATTGCTTGACGAGCCTCAAAGCCAACCTGTGCAAGTTGGTTCTTCTTGCTGTCATATTCAAGTTGCAACTTCTTTGCCTTGGCAATATCTCCCTCAAGACGAGCCTCTTCAATCTTCTTTAGATAGTAGGCATCTAGAGAGTCTGACATCTCTTTTTGTGTAGTAAGTGTTGCAGTCATGTCTGCAGCAACAACAGCACCAAGTTCTGCTACAGCCTTTGTCTGCTCTTCTAGTGTACCCATTGCTACGTTATAGCCAACGATAGCACCACCAATAGCACCAACGATTGCACCGATTGCAGTACCAACACCTGGAATAACAGAACCAATGGCTGCACCTGCAAGAGCACCTGCTGCTGCAGATCCTAATACTGTTCCTGCAGCCTGAAGGTTTCTATTTAGTGCCGTGTTGTCCATTCCAAATGCAAGTTTATTGTTGTCTAGGTTTTGAGTAAGAACCTGCATATCCTCCGAAAGGTTTGCGATGTTTCTTTCTTGTAGACCAGCAGCAACATTGAGCACTCCGCCACCAGTTACCTTTTCACCATTAGGTCCAAGTACCTCAGTTAGTTGTGCACGAACCTGCATTGTGATGTCCATGTTGCCAAGTTCTGCACCAATGTTAGATGCAATACTCATTGCTTCTGCCTTTGACAATGCACCAGACATAACTGCAGTAGAAAGTTTTCCAGTAATGCTTGCTACAGTAGAAGCAGTGTTTCCACCCTTACGAGCAAGGTCTTCTTTAATTGCTGAGACTTCTGCTTTACCCTGCTCAGATTGAACGTACGACTCTCCAAATGTAGTCTTTCCAGGAGCAGCATATACCAACTTCATCTGGTCGTAACGGACCTTGTCCATAAGTTCACCAGCAGATACTCTGCCAGCAAATTCAGATAGACCACGGATAGATTCTGTTGATGTTCCAACAATGTTCTTCATTGCAAGAACTTTTTGCTGTGTTTCGTTATAAGCCTTGTCAAGGTTCATGATAGCCATAACGATACCGCCAACAACTGCAATCAATGCAGCGAGGGCACCAGTTACTGGACCATTAACCATTGCAGTAAGTGATGTAAAGGCACCAATTGAAGGAGTTACTGCCTGAGCAACCTCACCAATTTTTCCAGGAATCATAGATGCCATACCAACAATGGTTGTGGCTGCTGCACCTATCTTGCCAACGGTTCCGAATGCTCTCTGGTACTTAGCCTTAGTTCTATTCTTCTCAAAACGCTTTTGCTCTGCTGCATCTTCTTCAGTCTTAGAAGAATTATTTTCCTTAGAATCTGTATTCTTATCTGTGGCACTAGTATTTTCTTCGGTTGCCTGAGTATTCTCAGTCTTTGAGTCTGTAGAAGTTTGTGTAGCATTGGCTGCTTCTTCAGCAGCGTTTGCTGCCTCAGTTGCAGATGTTGACATCTGCTTTAGACCATCATTAAGGACAATAACTTTACCCTTGACACCAGCAAGCAAGTCCCCCTGCTCTGCTACTGCGTCAGAAACAATCTTTAGGCTTTTCTTTGTAAGTTTTTGCTGTGCAGCCTCAACGTCAATCACTGGTTTGGCAGAAGCAGTTTTTACTGCTGCAAGTGGGTCTGCTGCACTAACGTTTCCAAATGCTGACTTGTATGCCTGACCATCTTCAGCACCAAGGGTTGCTGCATCTCTGTGTGGACTATTTCTCTTAGACTTGTCTTCAATAGTCTTGAATGGGTCATCCTCAGAAGTTACTGCTGACTTCATACCCTTGGCATAAGACTTTATGTCCTCAGCACCAAGATTTGCTGGACCAATTGGATCATTTGTCTTCAACTTGTCCGTTGGCATTGGACCAGTTTCGTAAGCACCACCTAGAACCATGCCTCGCATTGCACCAGGAGAGATGCTGTTTGATCTTGCCTTTCCACGACTATTTGTTCTTCCAAACTTAAAGTCTGTGCCAGGTGCGTAATAATCAATGTTGCCATTCTTATTTGTTCTAGCCTCTAGTTCTCCCCTAGAGGTCATGTCTAGGATTGCCTGCTCTGCATCTTTATATGGAAGTCCAGTTGCTGGATCTATTAGGTCTTGAACTGCTGCTGTTCTAATAGTTGCTGGAGTGGCTGCTCTTGCTCTATATGCACTTGCAACCTTTTGCTGTGATTCGCTACCCTTGGTAGCAAACTCTTCAATAACTTGGTTTGTTGTTTGCTCAATAAGATCATCTAGCCAGCCAGTAACAGACTTGTCAATGTTTCCATTGTCAATTTTATCTGCAACTCTTTTACCAAGTTCTACATCCAGGTTCTTTACTGCTTCATCAATTTCTGAACCAGTGTCTAGTTGACCTGCTGCTCTTGCTCTATCTGCAAGAGGACCAAATCCTCCAAGAGGGTGTCCAGCACTCTTTGCCCACTCTGCCTCAAATTCTGATCTTGTTAATCCGCCAGCCCTAGCACTCTGGTTAAGAGTTTCTGATTTCCAAACTGTAGCGTCTGGCAAAATTTTAATTACACTTCTAAGTCTTTCAGATATTGTTGAGAAGCCAGTAAAGACCTTATCCATCTCTGCAAGAACTGCAGCAGTTTGTGGCAATTCTGATGCTGTGTGTGCTTGCTCAAATCCCAGAACACCGCCTTTAGAAAATCCAGGGATGTTGCCAGATACCAGTTGCTTAATAAGTCCAGGGTTTTTCTTTACTACGGATGCTGGAATAATAGCCTCACCATTTGATACCATGGCAAGAATAGAGTCAGATGTTCCAGAGCCTGGACCACGAATAATGCCACCCGAAGCATATCCATCTACATCAACGTTGGTTGGAATAACATTGGCATTTGTGTATTGTGACTGAGCAGCAATGTTGTTTTGGTATGCAGCAGTAAGTCTCTCAAGGGATCCTGCCTCTGAGGTAAATCTCTGCTCTAGAGTTTGGTGTACCTGCTCAAGGGATGCTGCTACAGACGCTGCCTCAAGTTGCTTTTGAGTCATGTAGTCTGTGGCTTCACCAAGAACTGTAGTGTCTCCTGCAGTTCTGTTGAACATAGCCTTGATACCAGCAAACATTTTAATAAGATTTGCAATACCGTTAGCAATAAGACCAACAGTCATAAGTAGTACTGGACCAATACCTGCTACTACTGTAGTAACGCCAATCCAGAAAGTCTTTGCACCATCACCAAGTTTATTAAAGTTTGCAAGTGCTTCTCCAGCAAATTTTACAATTGGGGTAATTGCTTTAAGGAATGCCTCACCAATTGGAATAAGTTCTTTCTTGAGGTCTTCAATAGTCTTCTGGAACTTGAACATTGGAGAAGACTCAACCTTCTTCAATTCTCGCTCAGATAGGATTGCAAGTTCTTGAGATGTTCTAGATGTAAGTTCTAGAACCTTGTTTGCCTGGCTACCCTGCTCAGTTACGTTCTTGAATAGGGTTGAGATACGTGCAAACTGGAATTTACCAAATAGTTGCTCAATAGCACGTGCACGGTTTAGTGGGTCTAGTTGGTTCAAGGCTTGTGCAAAGCCAACAACCATTCCCTTGACATCGCCCTTGTTTGCTTCTACAATACCCTTTAGGTTAATGCCAAAGCCAGCAAGGAATTCAGATGCCTTTTGGGTTGGGTTGATCATAGATGCAATACCAGACTTTAGGGCGTTAGCACCTTCTGATGCATTAATACCACCCTCACGCATAGCGGTTAGGAAGAAGGCAAGGTCTTTAACATCTCCACCAAGTTGTTTAATAACTGGTGCTGCTTTTGGAATTGCTTCCGTTAGATCTTCAATAGATGTAACAGTCTGGTTTTCAACTGCGTTAAGGAAGTCAATGTTTCCTGCGAGATCCTTTGCTGCTGTACCAAAAGCATTGGTCAGAGAGATGGTAGTTTCAAGAGCCTGTGCTTGCTCAACACCACCAAGAACTGCAAGTTTTGTAGCATTAGCAACTTGCTGTAGCAAGTCTGCACCAGTTTTACCAGTTGCTGCTGCAGTTGCAGCCATATCCATAGTCTTAGATACTGCAATACCATATTTGGTATATTCTGCAGCAAGTTTCTGTAGTTCTTTAGCCATCTTGTCTGTCTCAGTGGCTGTTGTTTCCAGTTCTCCATAGACACGCTTAAACTTAATTACAGCCTGCTCCATCTCCATGAATGCCTTGGCTGCAGCAGTACCTGCCATTGTTAGAGGAATGGTAAAACCAACCATCAACTGACGACCTGCCCACTGAGTGTTCTTACCCCAGTTGAGCATATTGGTTGAACCCTGCTTAAGCAGTTGGTTTAGAATCTGTTGCTTCTGGGCAGCGATTGCTGTTTTTGTACCCAGGTTTTCCATGTCAAGAACTAGCGGTCTAACGGCAATAGCCTTCATCGCACCTTGTGCGTCACGACCTAGTTGAATGTATTGTGTCTGGAGAGTCTTGACACGCTCTCTTGCAACCTTTTCGATAGTTGCAAATTCTGATTTAAATAGTTTACCGAATGTTTTGGTAGATGCCCCAGCATACTTGAAGTATTGCCCCATGGACAGTTTGTTTTTTTCAAGTGCTTCAGTAAATGACTCTGTAGTCGTCTGAATCGTCTGAATGCTGGCAGAGAACTTTTTAGTAGCATTAATGTCATTGACAAGATTTTGTCTTAGTTTGGCAGCATTGGCTGCCTGCGTGGCAGAGCCACGAGCCATAGATGTTTGGAAGGCTGATATCTGAGACTGCAAAGCCTTAAGATTTGCCAAGGCTTGACTGGTATCAATATTAATATTGATATTAGTCTGAGAATCAGCCATCCATAAACACCCTCTTTAAGTTATTTTTTTGGAGTTTAGAGAACTCCTGCATCTGAAAGTTTAATTCCAGAAGCCTTTTCTACAATAGCGTAGACTGTTGGAAGATCAAGAAGTTCCTCCAGTGCCTTAGCATCAGTTGCTAGTTCTGGCTTGTATTGCTTAAGAGCAATAGTAACACAGTCTAGAAGCAGATCCATAGACTTTGCGTTGTCGTCAGCGACGGCAGCGATCTTTTCAAATTTTTCCATAAATGGACGAAGCAGTGAAATCTTTAGTGGTCGTACTGCGATTTCGGTTCCGTCGATAAGAGTAACAATTGTCTCTTCGTTAACGGTAGTTGCCATGTTTTTCCTCCTTCAAAGGTCTATATTATTATAACATAAAAGACTTTGTTTATTTTAGATCTTCTCGTAGGAAAGCCCCATACCAATACCAAAACCTGCTTGGGCTGCCTTTGCACCCTTAAGAGATGTAACATCGTTTGGGTCTCCACCCTTATTAAATACTTTATTCTTGAGTTTCTCCCAAGCGTTCTCTTCTTTTTGACCGTCAATATCTACACCTTGAATTGCTGCAAAGAACTTCTTCTCAGCATAGTCTGCCTCTCTCTTTGAGTTCAGGGTTTCAGATAGTTCTGCCATAGATAGTGATGCCTCTAGTTCTTCATAGTCTTTCCAGAT
>JACCDM011725602.1_pt1 | contig 16467 bp, 11 predicted proteins | sample 7445851 | NCBI WGS metagenome assembly JACCDM01 (sample SAMN15323438, study PRJNA562643) | freshwater metagenome | isolation source: river surface water | place: USA:Blue River Watershed | collected 2017-08-16
AAAAGTTTTTTGAGGGTTTTGAACTTGGTAGGAGTGGCGACGCTTCGAACGTTACCATGGAAACTCCCGAACATTTTCTAAAAGAAATTGGAGTATTAAACCTTATAGATGGGTATCGTACCAGAGGTCATTTGTTTACTAAAACAAACCCTGTACGTGAACGACGTAAGTATTTTCCTGGTAAAGAAATTTCTCAGTGGGGATTAGAAGATAAAGATTTAGAAACAATATTTAATGCAGGTGTAGAGGTTGGCCTTGGTCCAGCAAAGTTAAAAGATATTATAGCTTTGTTAGAACAGACCTATTGCCAGTCAATTGGAGTAGAGTTTATGTTTATTCGACACCCAGAGCGTATCAAATGGTTTTTAGATCGATTAGAATCCACTCGCAATACTCCAAGCTTTAGCATCGAGGAGAAAAAGCAAATACTTAGTAAACTTAATCAAGCGGTAATCTTCGAAAATTTCTTGGGAACCAAATTCTTGGGACAAAAAAGATTTTCATTAGAAGGAGCTGAAACCCTTATTCCTGCCTTAAATGCAGTCATTGAAAAGGGAGCAGAACTTGGCTTAAAAGAATTTGTGATTGGTATGGCACATCGTGGTCGTTTAAACGTGTTAGCCAACATCATGAATAAAACCTATAAAGAAATATTTAAAGAATTTGAAGGTAAGTTTAATCCTGATGATCCATTTGGTGGTGATGTGAAATATCATTTGGGGTATTCAACAGATATTAAAACCTCGAAAGGGAAAGATGTTCACTTAAGTCTTTCTCCTAATCCATCGCATTTAGAAGCCGTAGATCCGGTAGTGGAAGGAATGGTACGCGCGAAAATAGATCACAAATACGAAAATAATTTACAAAGCATTGCTCCGATTTTAATTCATGGTGATGCTTCGATAGCCGGACAAGGCATTGTATACGAAGTGATTCAAATGTCTAAACTTGATGGTTATAAGACAGGCGGCACGATCCATTTGGTTATCAATAACCAAATTGGGTTTACCACTAATTTTAAAGATGCGCGTTCGAGTACCTATTGTACCGACATTGCAAAAACTACACTTTCACCTGTATTCCACGTGAATGGCGATGATGTAGAAGCCCTAGTGCATGCGATTGAAATGGCTGTTGAGTACCGTCAGAAGTATCATACCGATGTATTCATCGATATTTTATGTTACAGAAGATATGGTCATAATGAATCGGATGAACCTCGATTTACTCAACCACTACTGTACAAAGCAATAGAGAAACATCCAAACCCAAGAGAAATTTATCAGAAGAAATTAACAGAACAAGGTTCTATAGATGCAGATTTGGCGAAGGAAATGGATAGAGAGTTCCGTCAGCATTTACAAGAACGTTTAAATGAAGCGAAACAAGAAAGTACTACCATGGTAGAACCATTGTTTCAAGGTTCTTGGAAAAATTTTAGGTTCTCTACTCCTGAAGATTTCAAAACTACCTTCGATACAAAAGTTTCTGAAAAGAAATTTGTAGGTATTGCCGATAAAATTACCAGTCTTCCAAAAGAGAAGAAATTCTTAACCAAAATAGAGCGCTTATTTGCAGAGCGTAAAAAGATGGTGAAAGAAACGAAAGTGTTTGATTGGGCAATGGCAGAATTAATGGCTTACGGTACCTTAATTGATGAAGCTTACGATGTACGTTTAAGCGGACAAGATGTAGAACGTGGTACCTTCTCACATCGACATGCGGTTGTAAAAATTGAAGATTCGGAAGAGGAATACATTCCATTGCAAAACGTAGTAGAAAAACAAAATGCCTTTAATATTTTCAATTCACATTTATCTGAATATGGAGTATTAGGCTTCGAATATGGGTATGCCATGGCATCACCTAATACATTAACGATATGGGAAGCACAGTTTGGTGATTTCTTCAACGGTGCACAAATCATCGTCGATCAATTTATTACCAGTGCAGAATTCAAATGGCGTCGCTCGAACGGTTTGGTTATGTTATTACCTCACGGTTACGAAGGCCAAGGTCCAGAACATTCATCGGGCCGTATCGAAAGATTTTTAGAGGCTTGTGCGAACGACAATATCCAAGTGGCTATGTGCAGTACGCCTGCGAACTTCTTCCATTTGTTACGTCGACAAATGATTCGTCCGTTCCGTAAACCTTTAGTAGTGTTCACTCCAAAAAGTTTGCTACGTCACCCTTCATGTGTGAGTCCACTCGAAGATTTCACCAAAGGTAATTTTAAAGAAACCATCGACGATACTACAGTAAAAGCAAAAGATGTAAAACGTCTACTACTTTGTAGTGGTAAAATTTATTACGATTTAATAGAGCGTCGTGCAAAAGAAGGTAGGGAAAAAGATGTGGCAATTATTCGTTTAGAACAAATATTCCCTTTACCGGCAGACCAATTAGAATCATTAAAGAAAAAATATAATAAAGCAACAGAAATATTCTGGGTACAAGAAGAGCCTGCAAATATGGGTGTTTGGCCGTACTTAGTACGTAAAATGCGTAAAGAAAATATTGAAGTAATTTCGAGAAAGGAAAGTAGTAGTACCGCAACAGGTTACAATAAACAGCATCTTTCTCAACAAGATTATATTTTATACAAAGCCTTTACAAACGATAAGTAGAACGAATTAGCGTCCCGATAGCTATCGGGATAGCGAATTAACAATTTACAATTAACAATTATAAAAATGGCACTAGAAATTAAAATACCACCAGTAGGCGAATCGATATCGGAAGTTACATTATCACGTTGGATAAAAAGCGACGGTGATTATGTGGAAATGGATGAAATTATAGCTGAGTTAGAATCGGACAAAGCAACGTTTGAATTAACTGCTGAGCAAGCGGGTGTTTTAAAAACAACAGCAGCAGAAGGCGATACCTTAGCTATTGGTGCTAAAGTTTGTGAGATAGATACCAATACAAAAGCAAGCAAGAACCCTGCAAAAGCTGAAGCTGCACCAGTAGCAGCCAAAGAGGAAACGAAAACTATTGTAGCAGAGTCTACCTCTAACTATGCAGCTGGTCATCCTTCTCCAGTTGCTGCAAAAGTATTAGCGGAGAAAGGAATTAGTCCTGCAGATGTTCAAGGCTCTGGTAGAAATGGAAGAATAACAAAAGAAGACGCCATGAACGCTACTCCAGCTGCGCCAGCTAAAGCGACCAAAGCGCCTGAAACTAAAACAGTAGCTCCTATGGGTGCCAGAGAGGTTCGCGTAGAGAAAATGTCGTCGTTGCGTAAAACAGTTGCTAAACGTTTAGTGGCTGTTAAAAATGAAACGGCCATGCTTACTACTTTTAATGAAGTAGATATGCAACCAATTATGGACATCCGAGCAAAATATAAAGATAAGTTCAAAGAGAAATATGGTGTAGGTTTAGGCTTCATGTCGTTTTTCACAAAAGCAGTTTGTGAAGCTTTAAAGGAATTCCCTGCCGTGAATGCACAAATAAATGGGGAAGAAATTTTATACCATAATTTTGCCGATATTTCTATTGCAGTTTCTGCTCCAAAAGGTTTGGTAGTTCCTGTAATCAGAAATGCTGAACAATTATCCCTAGCTGAAATTGAGAAAGCAGTTGCAGAATTAGCAGGAAAAGCTCGCGAAAATAAATTAACCATTGAAGAAATGACAGGTGGTACTTTTACCATCACCAATGGTGGCGTATTCGGTTCTATGATGTCTACACCAATTATTAACGCTCCTCAAAGTGCTATCCTAGGTATGCATAACATTGTAGAACGTCCGGTGGCGATAAATGGTCAAGTAGTTATACGACCAATGATGTACATTGCTTTATCTTATGATCACCGAATTATTGATGGTAGAGAATCGGTAGGTTTTTTAGTACGAGTAAAACAATTTTTAGAAGATCCACAACGTTTATTGTTGGGTGTATAATACTAAAATCCTCCGAAGTACGGGGGATTTTTTATGATAAAATAATGAAACCATGAAAAAAAACATTTTTGCATTCTTACTTATTTTTTTCTGTCTTTTTAATTCATCGAAAGCGCAACGTCTATCGAAAGAACAAGCAAAAGCTGATTTAAAATTTACCTACGATGCACTAAAACAAATCCACCCATCTGTGTACAGATATACCAAAGCAGAAGAGTTTGACAACATTTATAAATTCTTAGATGCTCGAATTACCGATTCGGTTGATACCGCCGATTTAGCTGAAATAACCAATGTCTTATTAGCTACTACTCGTTGTGTACATACAAATATGATTAATGGCTTGAAGAAAAAATCAAATACTTTTTTTAGTCTAAATTTTATTATACATAAAAATAAACTCTATGCTCGTGGTTTTTCTAGTGCTAATGATACCGCTCTTTATCGCATCATCAGTATCAATAAAATCCCAAGCATAGAAATAGTAGACAGAATGTTAATGTTACGTTCTGGCGATGGATACGGACAAGCATTTGCCGAAGCATTTATGTCGCGTAACTTCAATACTTTTTACAATATTTTATATAAATCGCCAGAGAGTGTCGTATTTGTTATTCAAGATAAAGGCAAAGAACGTGAAGTGAAAGTGGAGCGCCAAAAGAAAAATAGTAATAAATACAAATCGTTCGATTGGGAAGGTGCCATCGCCTTAGATACCATGGCCGCAGCTAAACTATATAAGCTTAAAAATATTCCTAGCACTCGTGTTTTAAAAATTGAAAAATTTAAAAGAAAAAACACAACTTTTTATACCAAAATATTTAGCGATATGCAACGCGATTCGGTGCAGCAATTAGTTATTGATCTTCGTCAGAATAGTGGTGGAAATATTTATCATGCATTTTATCTATTGAATAAACTAATTGATAAAGATATTTATATGTACTCCGAACGCAGAAAAACAAAGGTGATGCCTTATTTATCTAATAAAGGTAAATTGCAATACACGCTAGGCTTTTTGTTGTATGATGTTGTTCCTAATGGCCAGCGTTGGAATGGTGCTAACGGAATGAAATACTACCGTTATTCTTATAAAACATTAAATACATCTAATTTTAAACCTAAAGTGTTCGTACTTACCGATGGAGTAACCGTTTCGGCAAGTAGTTTAGTAGCAGCTTATTTAAAATATTATTACAATGCTGAAATAATTGGAACCGAAACAGGGGGTACCTATACAGGTAATAACGGTAGATCATTCGTAGAAGTAATGATGCCAAACAGCACACTCAAGTTCCGTGTTCCCATGCATTACATCAATTACTTCCCCGGAGTACCTAATACTGGCAAAGGAGTGGCTGTAGATTACGAAATGAGCCCATTGTTAGATAAGAAATCACAAGAGCTATTTTTGCAAGATATTTTGCTTAGAAACGTCGATTAAGTTGTCCAAAAAAATATTAATATTCCTATATTTAGTAAAAATTAATATTTATGATTAGGAAAGAAGACTTGCAGTTAGATTGTGCACATTGTTCAGCACGTTTTGGCTCGGTATTTTGTCATCTTACCAAAGACGATCTTCAATTAGTTAATCAAAATAAATGGTGTCAAACTGTTCAAAAAGGGCAGCAAATTTTCGCTGAAGGGGCTTATCCTCATGGTATATTTTGCGTTAACAATGGCAAAATAAAGATTCACCAAATGGGAACCGAAGGTCGTGAACAAATTGTTCGTTTGGCTAAAGAAGGCGACGTGGTTGGGTACAGATCTTTATTAAGTGGCGAAGCTTATAACTGCAGTGCCACTGCACTCGACGATACTTCCATTTGCTTTATACCTAAGAATGTATTTTTAGATTTGGTAGAAAAAAACAAAGATCTTTCGATGCAAATCATTCAATTGTTATCTAAAAATCTTCGTCAGGCGGAGAACACCATTTTACATTTAGCACAAAAAACAGTACGCGAACGCATGGCCGAAGCCTTATTATTCCTCAAAGAAATTTATGGTGTAGAGGCCGATGGAGAAACACTTACTGTTAGTCTATCGCGCGAAGAACTTGCAACCTTAGTAGGCACGGCTACCGAGACGGCTATTCGATTGTTATCTGAATTCAAATCAGGTAAAATGGTAGAATTTGTGGGTAAGAAAATAAAAATTATTGATCAAAAAGAATTACTTAAAACGGCAAACCTTGCAGAGTAATCTATAATTGCTCTATGTTTTCTAATAAGTAATGCGCTCTATCTAGTATCGCTAACTTATCATCAGCCTTCATTTTTTTCCAAAGGTTGTAAACCATCCCGATACGAGGATTCTTCTCGAATTTATCACGGTGAGTTTCGTAGAAATTCCAATATAAACTGTTAAATGGACAAGCCTTTTCTCCAATTTTCTCTTTTGCATTGTACTCGCAATTCTTGCAATAATCACTCATTTTAGAAATATAATTGGCGGAGGCTACATAGGGTTTTGTTCCTACTATTCCACCATCGGCATACTGGCTCATACCTCTGGTGTTTGGTAATTGTACCCACTCAATGGCATCGGCATACACCCCCAAATACCAATCATCTACCTCATCTGGATGTAAACCTGCTAATAAACTAAAATTGCCAATAACCATCAATCGTTGTATATGGTGCGCGTAGGCGTTGTCTAATGAATTGCTCAAGCAATTTTTCATACAATTCATTTTTGTATTTCCATCCCAAAACCAACGTGGCAAAGAACGTGTGCAATTTAAGTGGTTGAGCGATTTATAACCAGGCATGTATTCCCAATAAATACCACGTATGTATTCTCGCCAACCAATTACTTGTCGAATAAATCCTTCTACTTGAGCTATGTTAATTTGCTCTTTATTTTTCTCCCAATACCTCAATGTACTTCCTACAACTTCTGTAGGTGAAATTAATTTGCAGTTTAATGCAAAAGATAATTTAGAATGGAATAAAAGTGTATGTTCTTCAATCATGGCATCTTCATAGGTGCCAAAATGCATTAATCTTTCGGTTAAAAATTCCTTAAGCTCCTCTAAACACTCTTCTCTACTTGTTACCCAACGGAATTGTTGTTCTTCCACATTTCCAAAGTAACGAATATTTGCTTGATCTATTTCTGCTTTTAATTGGCTGAGGTTTTTATGTTTTATATTGATGGTAGGTAAGGGCACCTTTTTATCATATGGCTTTCTATTTTCGTGATCGAAATTCCATTGACCTCCTGTGGGTCCATCTGATTCCATCAGTATATTCAAACGTTTGCGCATATCCCGATAAAAATTTTCCATGAGTCTCATCTTCTTACCGCTAAAGAATTTTTTTAAATCTTCGCGTTTGCTCAAGAAATGTTCAGTATCGTAGGCACTCGACTTTATTTTTAATGTGGAACAAAATTTTTTTAATTGTTCATCCAGTCGGTATTCATCAGGTAATAAATATTCGAAGATGTTTGCTTTGTGTTTTTTTAACTGTACGGCAAGGATATCCTCTAAACTTCCCTTGTTCTCGGGGTCATTTATTTTTAAGTATTTAACTTGATGTCCACCTTTGGTTAAACTATCTGCAAAGTTCCTCATCGCCGAAAAAAACGCCATTATTTTTTGAATATGATGCATTACATAGACTTGCTCTTGCTTCAACTCTATCATTAAGTACACTACATCACTTTCAGGTTTTGTAAACCACGAATGACGAATGTTCAGCTGATCACCAAGTATGAATCGTACTTTCATTTTAGAAACTAAAAGACTTGAGCTTTATAATGGGTTTTGGGTAATCGACATCAAGTTTAAATGAAAATACTTCTTGTTCTTTTTCACTCATTAACCACGGCTGATGTACGTATTGTTTAGGTAATAATTCTAAACCAGGAATCCAATGTTTTACAAATTCACCTTTAGCGTCGTAATCATAGGCTTGCTTTAAAATGTTGAAATATCGTTCTTCACGGGGGTCGTTGCCAACTCCCGCTAAGTATGCCCAGTTCCCCCAATTTGATGCAGGATTGTAATCAATTAAATTCTCTTCGAACCATGCAGCACCCTTGGTCCAGGTTACGTGCAAATCATTAATTAAAAAACTCGCAACATTTTGTCGACCTCGGTTACTCATAAAGCCGGTATGTTTTAGCTCTAACATGTTTGCATCTATGAATGGAATTCCAGTTTTGCCTTCTTTCCAATATTCAAATAATTCATCTTCGTTTGCGGCTATGTTGGTACGTTTTACCTTTTTTATTCCGTCTTCTCTGAACAAGGCATTACCATATTTTTTAAACATAAAACGGAAGTAATCTCTCCACAGTAATTCGAAAATCAACCAATAGGTAGAGTCATTAGCCACTCGTTCTTCTTCATATTTTTTTACCTCCCAATACACCCTTCGTGGTGATATACACCCAAATGATAACCAAGCCGAAAACTTACTTGAATAATCGTCGCCTAATAAGCCATTTCGTGTAGTCTTGTAACCCTTTAATAAATCTTTTTCCCAAAAATAACAGTGAAGTCGTTGAAGACCCTCAGTTTCACCTCCTTTAAACAGAGAGCTTTTACTTTGATTTTTGGCACCTGTGAAACCTAAATCCTCTAAACTAGGGACATCCGTTTTTTCTAAATCCTCCGGAATAATAATTTTATTCGGCTTATCAATTTCTTCACGAACAAACGAATCTCGTTCGGTTCTTTTTCGGAAGTTGCTAAATACATCCGGAATATCTTTGATAGGGAAAGGTAAATCCTCTTTGTTATACAAGGTATTTCCTAAACATAAATTCAATGGAATTTTATGCTTCCACAAATTTGCCTCTAGTCGTTCTCCAATCCCTACTTCTTCTGAAGCTACTTCCTTGAAAGCATAAACTGATTGTACCTGGTACTTCAAACACAGTTCAGGAATAATTTCTTCTGGCTTTCCAATTTTTACCAATAAATCAGCACCTATTTCTTGGAATGTTTTCTTTAAATCATTTACGCTCTCCAATAAAAATTTTGTTCGATGGTAGCCTACTTTGAGTGTTCCTAAAGAGGTTGTTTTTTGCCAACGAGGATCTATACAAAATACAGGAATAATGCAATCCGATTTTTTCAATGCTTCAGCTAAAGGCTGATGATCGTGGATGCGTAAGTCGTTTCTAAACCAAACTATTGTTCGTTTTTCTATCATTGTTTATTTCTTCTACACCGTTCGCTGCAATAGACAACCTCATCCCAATTCTTTTGCCACTTTTTCCTCCAAGAAAAGGGTTTTTGGCATGATTTACATATTTTACTTGGTAAATCTGCCTTTTTAATCGTTTTCATTCACATGGAAAACAATTAGATGCTCTCAGTGTTTTTGATTTTGTCTATTATTTTAAGCTCAAAAGTCAAACAAAAAATAAACAAAGCCATAACGCCTTTGTTATACCATTACTCAATAAAAATATTATGTCGGAATTAAAATCAATGGAAAAACAAAAGATCAGCTCAACTGAAATGATCGATTTTATGGGCGATGAGCATGTTTCATCATCGGCAGATACCCCTTTGAGAGCTGATGCTTTTGAAATGGATGATGATTTGAAAATCGAATTAATAGAAAAGCACTTTCGTGAAATCATGAACATATTAGGACTTGACTTAAGCGATGATAGCTTAAATGGAACTCCTCATCGTGTGGCGAAAATGTATGTAAAGGAAATTTTCCGAGGATTGAATCCTGCAAACAAGCCGAAAATTTCGATGTTCGATAACAAATACAAGTACAACCAAATGTTGGTAGAGAAAAACATTACCCTCTATAGTAACTGCGAACATCATTTTGTACCTATTATCGGTAAAGTACATGTAGCATACATCTCCAACGGTCAGGTCATTGGATTGTCGAAAATCAATCGAATTGTACAATATTATGCTCAACGTCCACAAGTTCAAGAACGTTTAACAAAACAAATTGCCAATGAATTAAAACAAGTGTTAGGTACAGACGATGTAGCGGTAGTGATTGATGCACATCACTTATGTGTTTCTTCACGTGGAGTAACCGATGTGAACAGTAGTACGGTAACTTCCGAATACACTGGTAAGTTTAACGATAACGATGTGCGTAAAGAATTCCTCTCATACATAGAATTAGGTTCGTAATGGAAAGTATCAGAGATAAAAATGTATTAATTGTTGGTGCAACGGGCGGTATAGGTGCAGAGTCGGCTCGACTACTGAAACAAAGCGGTGCGAATTTATTTCTAACCGCACGTAACAATGAAAAGTTAATGAGTTTAGCTGCGGAGTTGAATGTTTCAAGCGACCAATGTTTTCTGGTAGATGTTCGCAAGTTTGAAGATGTTAGTAACGCAGCTTCAAGCATTCACCAAAAAGTATCAAGTATCGATATACTAATTAATGCCACAGGAGTAGGAATAATTAAACCCATGGAAAGCCTAACATTAGAAGATTTCATGGAATCGCTACAAGTAAATTTAGTGGGAGCATTTTATTTGATGAAATGTTTTTTAGAGCCAATGAAAGCGAAGAAAACTGGCTTAATCATCAACTTACCAGGAGTATTGGGTAAAACACCAATGGCTGGTGCTGCAGCCTATTCAGCATCGAAATATGGTTTAAATGGTATGATGAAATCTATTCGCGAGGAATTGAAAAGAACTGACATCAGAATAACCAATATATTTTTGGGAGGTACCGATACTCCTTTTTGGGATACTATTGATTTAAGGGTACAAAAAGATAAATTTGTGAGCGCGGAAGAAGCGGCAAAGTCCATTTGGTTTTTGTGCCAGCAGCCAAGCTCTGGTGTGGTATCGGAAATGGTATTGCAGCCATTTAATCATCAAGCGATCTAGCAGAAAAAATGAAAATTACGAGAGAAGAAATCAATCAAATGCAAAAGCGTTTTCGCGCTACCTTCATGAATACGTTGTCGGGGTACAAAAGTGTGCATTTAGTTGGCACTCGTAGTACATTTGGAATAAGTAATTTAGCTCCATTTAATTCAATCATACACATTGGTTCTAACCCGCCATACTTGGGATTCATCGCACGGCCACAAACGGAGGAACATCAGACCTTAAAAAATATTAAAGAAACCGGCTATTATACCTTAAACCACGTAAGCGAAGAGATGCTCGAGCAAGCGCATCAATGCAGTGCGAAATACGATGCAAATACTTCTGAATTTGATGCTACCGGTTTAACAGAATTAAGTTCAACAATTTCTGTGGCTCCTTATGTAGAACAGTCGGCTTTAAAGATGACACTGAGACTAGTAGAGATTATACCGATTCCATTAAATGGAACCAGCATGGTAATTGGCGAGGTGCAGGAAGTTTTAATCGGCGATTGTAAAATTGAAGAAGATGGATACGCGCACCTCGATGAATTTAATCTTGTTGCGAGTTTAGGACTCGATTCTTACATGCGAGTGAACTCCTTAAAGCGTATTCCTTATGCACAAATAAAGTGATAGTGTTATTTATTTTTAATACGATAAATTTTTAAGAGAAAAGTGATGACCACAAAAGATCAAAAAGAAAAAATCAGAGCAGCCTATATCGATTATGTACTTACGCATGGCCAACGTCCATCGACAGTATATGTATTTATGAAATCGTTAGATCTACCCGAAGAAGAATTTTACAAACACTTTAGCACCTTCGATGCAGTAGAGGCAAGTGCTTGGAGAGCTTTTTTTAATCATACCCTCGACACCATTAAAACACAAGATGTGTATGCAGGATATTCATCGAGAGAAAAAATTTTAGCCTTCTATTTTGGCTTAGTAGAGCATTTAAAATCGCACCGTAGTTATGTTACTTGGAGTTTTAAAAACACATCTAAAGTTCAATTTTCGAATCCTGCCTATTTAACTGATTTTAAAAAAATGTTTGAAGAATTTGCTGGCGAGGTTATACAAGAAGGCATTGGATCGGGTGAAATTATCGACAGAAAATTTATTTCTGATAAGTACAAAGATGCTCTTTGGCTGCAATTAATTTTCATTATTCATTTCTGGATTGATGATAACAGTACAGAGTTTGAAAAAACAGATGAAGCAATTGAAAAAGGGGTGAACATTACCTTCGATTTAATGGCACAATCGCCTTTAGATAGCATGGTAGAATACGGAAAATTTCTATGGCGCAATGTTGCGTTTAAAAAATAATTTATAAAATGAAAGAGCAAGACAGTATTGCTACGGGTAAAGTAGAGCGATCAGCAAAGTTTATTAAAACAGGCATAAAAGTAGGAGGGAATTACCTGAAGCATTATACAAAAAAGCTCTTCGACCCCGAATTATCGCGCGAAGAATTAAATAAAGACAACGCGCAAGATATCTACGAATCATTAAGCGAACTAAAAGGCTCAGCTTTAAAAGTAGCTCAAATGTTGAGCATGGATAAAAGTATTCTGCCCAAAGCTTATGTCGATCAGTTTTCTAAATCGCAATACAATGCACCACCGCTTTCGGGTCCATTAATTATTAGAACTTTTAGTAAGTATTTCGGGAAAACCCCTGACAAAATTTTCGACAGTTTTGATATCAAATCAGCCAATGCTGCATCTATCGGACAAGTGCACAAAGCGAAAAAAGATGGTAAAACATTTGCTGTAAAAATTCAATATCCAGGAGTAGCAGAAAGCATCAGTTCCGATTTAAAATTAGTAAAGCCCTTTGCTTTTCGTTTGTTAGGCATGAGCGAAAAAGAGCTAGAGGTATACATGAAAGAAGTGGAGCAGAAAATGCTCGAAGAAACCGATTACATGCTTGAGGTGGAACGTTCACAAAAGTTTGCCGAGGCTTGCATAAGTATTCAAAACATAAGCTTTCCCAAGTATTATCCCGAATATTCGAGCCCACGAATCATAACCATGGATTGGGTGGAAGGCTTACATTTAAAAGAGTTTTTGGCCACCAATCCTACACAAGAGCAGCGTAATGTAATCGGACAAGCGTTGTGGGACTTTTACCAATACCAACAGCATACTTTACGTGCAATGCATGCTGATCCGCATCCCGGAAATTTCTTAGTAACACCCGATGGAAAACTAGGGGTACTTGATTTTGGTTGCATCAAGGAATTACCAAACGATTTTTACGAACCCTATTTCCAGTTAATATTGGAAAATACTTTACAAGATAAAGAAAAGACCTTAGCTTGTTTCAAAGCCTTAGAAATGATTTTACCTAATGATGATGCCAAGGCTATTGATTTTTATGTGCATTGGTATACTCAATTGATTCAATTATTTGCGGAGCCATACATGAAAGAAGAATTTGATTTTTCGGATTCGGCATATATGCATAAACTCTATGAATTTGGAGAGATGATTAGCAGAATGCCAGAGTTTAAACAAGCGAGAGGGGTAAAACATTTCATTTATGTAAATCGTACTAATTTCGGATTGTATGCGATTTTATCCGAATTAGGCGCTAGGGTGAGAACGAAAAATAAAAAATACATAATTCCTGAGGTTATGGAATAGTATTTCCAATCTTATCAATTTATTAACTTTCATATTTCTGTTATTTACGTTGTAGGAATACAGCATTACTGGTTATTCAATATAACTTAGTATATTCTTACATTGTTCTTGATTAATAACTAATTGAAGAACAATGTTATCAGAAATTTCCATTAAACAATTACGAGAACTTTTAGGCTTTAGGCAAGAGTATTTAGCTAAGAAGTTAAGTATGTCGCAACCGGCTTATAGTAAATTAGAGAATGGCTTAACAAAAACAAAAGAAGCCAACTACCTAATGTTAGCAGAGCTATTACAAGTAAAATTGGAATATGTAAAAGCGAATAGAATCCCTGTCTTTTTTTATGTAGATAATTTAGAGGTAGTCACAAAAGATGCAGACCATACTTGTGAATACACAAAATTTATTTTGAAAAACATTATTGACCAAAGAGATTTTTTATTAAATAATTCCAAGAGAAAGAGTAGTTAATTGAGTAATGCTTTATAATGTGTAGTTATGGACTATAATTGAATATTGGTATAGGTTAGAGAAATTAAAATTTATAACCTATATCAATACGAACATGAGAGTAAAACTTTTTTTCTTGTTAATAATAAACGCTCTATTATTAACGAAACAAACGCAAGCACAGAACCCAGGTTCAGCAGTTGTTTGCAACAGCTATCAAATTTATTTAATTGAAGATTTAGGGTGTGGTAATTTCAAGTTTAGAAAAGACTGCCATATGGAAACCATCTGGGATTGGGGCGATGGGACCAAAACTACTTCCAAAAACGAATTTATGGTACATAAGTATTGTAAAAAAGGAAGATATTTAGTGAGCATAAGTTTATCACAATCGCCAAACATTGTAAGACACTCTCTATATGTTGATGTTTTTGATGATGCAACGCTAAATTATACTTATACTATTCTATCGCAAGTGGATTGTGATAAGTCGGTGGTAAAATTTGATGCATTAGCAAATTGTATAGAGAGCTATGACGAAAATGGAATTCTAATACCAGGGTATGATCAAATCATGTGGGATTTTGGCGATGGTACCACCTCAACTGATGTAAATCCAAAGCATATGTTTACATCGGGAGGCAATTTTCATGTAACGCTTAGATCAGTGAGTTCGACCTGTGATTTAGAAGAAACAAAAACCATTAATTTAGGCGACCCAGTGACTTGTTGTTTAGACAATGTAGTGTTTGATCATATAAATTGGACGCCGAGTGAAAGTGCCGTATTTAATGGCAATACCTTTAAAATAAAATCGGAATTAAGAATTAAGCCGGGAGTAGAGTTCACTTTTAACAATGCCCGCTTAGAAATGGGGAAAGATGCAAAGATTGTTGTGGAGCGAGGAGCAACGTTAAATTTATATGGAACGACAGTTTCCACTACATCATGTGGAGGCTATGTTTGGGAAGGTATAGAGGTTTGGGGTGGTGGCGACTTTAATAGTCAATCATCCGCTGCTAATCCATTTTCACCAACAGGGAATCTTTATGTTTATAATTCAACTATAGAAAATGCAGATGAAGCGATAACTGTTGCCAGAAAAAGAAGTTTAGCATTTTTCGATATTCAACCTGGTTATAATGGAGGCAAAATTGATGTGAGCAATAGTACGTTCAAAAACAATTACACATCCATTAATATATGGCCATATAAAGCTTGTCAGAACTCTTTATTGCCAGATTCCTGCGATGATTGTAATAAGTATAAAAACTTAAGTAGAATAGAAGCAAATACTTTTATATGTAATGCTCCGATGAGAGATGAGAAATATACTACATATGTCTCAGAAAGCTCAACTGCTCCAATTAGATTAGGCTTAAATCATTTTATTTACATCAATGGTAATTATAATATGTTTGTTAAAAATAATGATTACATAAACATTTATTACAATGCTCCAATTAAATTTAGAGGTACTGGGGTAGTTTTAGTAAACTCTGATGTAAGTGTTACAAATTTGAATGTTAATGCAGGAAAACGATTTAGAGGTTTAACGACGGGTATAAAGGTTAGCGCCGATAATTCCTTATGTAAATCAACTTATGTAAGTAATTATTTATTCTCGGGCTGTCAAGTGGCAATTGATGCAAATAGTACCCAAATAGAAATCATAAATAATCAAATTTCAATTCCAAATACCATATTGCCACTTACCGCACAAGGGATACATACCAGAAATTGTAGAGATTTTAAAATAAGACAAAATATAATAAACGGAATATCCGTGGGTAATAAATATGGAGTATTACTCAGAAATAATAGAATTGGAGAATTAACCAATAATACCTTTAATAATTTGTTTGTAGGTTCTCAATCCGAATTTTTAAACAATGGGATTATCCTAAATTGTAATTATTACCAAAATCAAAATTTTTCACTTGCCGTGCCTAATGGTAGAATTGCGAACCAAGGGTCAACATCCCTAGCCGCTAGTAATGAATTTGTGGATGCTTGCAAAAGTACCAGTCAGAATCTTAATCACATAAAATCGAATATCCCTTTTATATATTACTATTATAATAGTGGGAATCAGATTCCGACATGTAAGTCTTTCATCGTTAAAAGTCAACAATCGAACGCAAAGCAAGATTGTTCTTATGTTACTCCTTTGCCTCCATGTTCTCCAAATTGTACAAAAGAAATTTATGTTCAAAATATTAATAATGCAAATTTAACTGAGAACGGAGCAGAAGTAAATCGTTTAAAGCTAGAAATGAAAACGGTATTGTTAAACATGGAAGGGGGGTACGAAGTTTACAAGGCTTATTTAGATAGTATATCATCTACTGATTTAGATGCTGCCATGGTACTTGCGGGTACGTATTTAAATGAGGGGAAAACAAATGAATTAAATCAAGTAATTGATCGAATCCGAAATTTTGACAATGAAGAGGCTAATTCTTATGTACTATTAATGAAAGTATTACAGCATGCTAACACAGAGAGCAGAGCCTTGCATGAATTAAACGATGAGGAAGTATTGGTTTTGAACGACCTAGCAATGAACGATACGACCAATGCATCGTACATCGCTGAAGGAATATTATATCAGCTAT
>JACCDM010578602.1_pt1 | contig 16458 bp, 10 predicted proteins | sample 7445851 | NCBI WGS metagenome assembly JACCDM01 (sample SAMN15323438, study PRJNA562643) | freshwater metagenome | isolation source: river surface water | place: USA:Blue River Watershed | collected 2017-08-16
CCGTAAACTCATCAATGTTCGCACGAGTTCCTGGACCAGCACTTTTGCTGGCAATACTTGCCACAATTTCACCATAATGAACTTTAGCCACCCGATTCACCGCAGCAACCATGGGTATCGTTGCTTGGCCTCCACAAGTTACCATATTCACATTGGGAACATCTTTTAAGGCACGAAAATTCACCGGAGGTACCAAAAATGGACCAATCGCCGCCGGGGTTAAATCAATAACTCGCTTATTGGGGAAGGCCGATATTTTTTTATAATTAGCAATATGGGCTTTGGCCGATGTTGCATCAAACACCACCCCGATTTCATCCCATAAAGGATGCGCAATTAATCCGTCAATCCCTTCGGCAGTGATCGCCACTCCCATACGTTCAGCACGAGCAAGGCCATCGCTCTGTGGATCTATCCCAACAAAAACTCCCATTTCCAAATTTTGGGAAGTTCTCATAATTTTTATCATCAAATCGGTACCAATATTCCCCGAACCGATGATGGCTGCTTTAATTTTTTTCATTTTCTCTGATTACCTACGCGTATTCCGCTTTCAATACTGTTAATCAACAAAACTAAATTCCACCGTTCCAAAATCCGAAATTTCCGCCACAAACTGATCTCCCGATTCCCCTGCAACCATAGGCCCTAATGCACCGGACAACACCCAATCTCCCGCCTTTAGAGGCGTGCCTAATTCATTATATGTCTTTGCCAACCAAACTAAGGCTTTCAGAGGCGATCCCAAACAAGCAGCACCCACTCCAGCGGAAACTTCCACTCCATTTTTGTACAACTTCATGGTAACCGAAGCTAAATCCACCGCATCTATTTTTTTCGTGACCGCACCCAGTACAAAATGGGATGCACTTGCATTATCGGCTACCGTATCGGTAATACGGATATCCCAATTTAACACCCTGCTACCCACAATTTCAATGGCGCCAACGGCGAAATCAACTGCCGCAGCAACCGTTTCCTCCGTAATTTCACCTACTATATCAGCTTTCAATTTAAAGGCAATTTCCGCTTCGGCTTTAGGCTGCATTACCTCTCGAACGGACAAACTTCCTCCGTTTTCAACTTCCGTACTGGCAAACAAATACCCAAAATCGGGTTGATTCACTCCCAACTGTTGTTGCACGGCTAAAGAGGTCAACCCTATTTTTGCACCAACCACTTTCTCCCCTTTGGCAATTCGATGCGCATGTACCAAGCCTTGAACGGCATAGGCCGCCGCTATGTCAGAATCGCCGATTATGTTTCTTATGGGAGAACATGGCACACCCGTTTCCATAGCAACAATAAGCTGATTGGCCGATTGCTGTAAATCTTCCTGCGTAATCGTAGCATCCATTTGCATGGCTCAAAATTACAACAGTCGATTCGATATCTTTGCACCATGAGCGCATCCGTTTATCGTTTAGAAGAAATAGCTTCTCATCTGCACCAAGCCGCAAGAACCCAAAAACCCATTGCACAAATTTCCACACAGCAGGAATTGACCATCGATCAAGCCTACGAAGTGCAAGAATTGTTATTGCAACATCGATACAACGAAGGAGAAAAACTCATCGGACTAAAAATGGGTTTCACCTCCGAGGCAAAAATGCAACAAATGGGTGTGAACGATTTGATTTGGGGTCGATTAACCGATGCCATGCTCATCGAAAACGCCGGTAAAGCGCAAAGAAGTTCATACATCCATCCCCGCGTGGAACCTGAAATTTGTTTTCGAATTTCCAAAGACATCCCTGGAGAATTGAATGAGCATGAAGTAATAAACTACGTAGATGCCGTGTGTACTGCCATCGAGGTGATTGACTCCCGATACGAGAATTTTAAATTTTCATTGGCCGATGTAATTGCCGACAACTGCTCCTCTACCGGATTTGTCCTTGGCCCCTGGCAACCCGTACCCGAAAGTTTAAATAATTTGCCCATGCGTTTAAGCATCAATCAGGAATTGGTTGCATCGGGCAATTCCAACGATATCATGAATAATCCATGGCGAAGTTTAGCGGCTGCCACACGATTAGCCACCCAATACGGACAACCCATCACAGCAGGAATGATTATTCTCGCAGGAGCCGCTACCAACGCAGAATTTTTGCAACAGCACCAAGAGGCCACTGCCACCGTTGAGACCTTAGGCAGCGTTGGATTTCGTTTTTAATTCATCCTAAAAGAACCTAATTCTTAGTATATTTACCGCCATCATCTAAAATTGCTATGCTAACCGACATCGAAATTGCCCAAGGTGCCAAACTACAGCGCATCGAAGAAATTGCCTCCATGCTTAACATCTCAGACGATCAGATTGAGCAATACGGAAAATACAAAGCCAAAGTAAGTTATACCCCGGACCCTGCAAAAATCAACCAGTGTAAACTCATTTTGGTTACAGCAACTACTCCAAACAAAAGCGGTAGCGGCAAAACCACTACTTCGGTTGCACTTTCTCAAGGTCTAAACCATATCGGAAAAAAGGCAGTGGTGGCATTGCGTGAACCCAGTTTAGGACCATGCTTTGGCATGAAAGGCGGGGCTGCCGGTGGTGGTTATTCGCAAGTACTTCCAATGGAAGATATCAACTTGCACTTTACGGGTGATTTTCATGCGATAACTTCTGCCAACAATACCATTGCGGCATTGGTTGATAATTACAACTATAACAATCAAGGCACCCCTGCTGCCCTCAAGAAAATCTTATGGCGCAGAGTATTGGATGTAAACGATCGTTCGTTGCGGATGTTAAACACCGGTTTGGGTGGTAGTGCAAACGGAATCCCAGGCGAAACAGGCTTTGATATTACACCGGCTTCCGAGATTATGGCGATTTTGTGTTTGTCAACATCGTTGGAAGATTTACGTAAGCGAATCGACAATATTTTATTGGGCTACACCTATGAGGGAACGCCGTTTACGATGAAAGATCTAGGTGCTACCGGTGCAATTTTAATCTTGCTGAAGGATGCAATAAAACCAAACTTGGTGCAAACCTTGGAAGGTGGGGGTGCATTTGTTCATGGAGGACCCTTTGCCAATATCGCACACGGTTGCAACAGTATCATGGCCACATGGGCGGCAATGCAGCATTCGGAATATGCCATCACTGAAGCTGGATTTGGTTCGGATTTGGGTGCAGAGAAATTCTTAAATATCAAATGCCGAGCCGCGGGTATCACCCCAAGTGCAACCGTACTGGTTACCACTACACAGAGTTTAAAGCTCCATGGTGGATGCCCCGAAAAAGAAATCAAACTCCCCAACAAGGAAGCCTTAGAAAAAGGTTTGGAAAACTTGGACAGACACTTGAAAAATCTGCAGCAATTTGGTCAAACCGTGGTGGTTGGGTTAAACCGTTTTCATTTTGATACCGAAGAAGAATTGGGCATGATCAAGACGTGGTGCGAGGCACGCGGTGCACATTATGCGGAAAACCAAGGATTTGCAAAAGGCGGAGAAGGGGCAGCCGATTTAGCACGGAAAGTGGCAGAAGTTATAGAGAAATACCCATCTAAACCCATACAGCACACCTACGATTTGGAAGACAGTATTCCAGAAAAGTTAAATAAAATCGTGGTAAACGTTTACGGAGGTTCCGGAGTTATTTTAAACGATCAAGCTAAAAAAGATCTAAAAGCCATTGAAAAATTAGGCGCAGGTTCATGGCCGGTTTGTATAGCAAAAACCCAATTCTCGTTTACAGATGATGCGAAGAAAATGGGCAGTGCTTCGGGTCATACCATTACTATTAGACAATTAATTCCCAATGCTGGAGCAGGATTTGTGGTTGCCGTTGCCGGTGAAATTATGCGTATGCCCGGTTTACCCAAAGAACCTGCGGCTATGGGAATGGATATCCAAGGCGATACCATTATTGGCTTAAGCTAAATTGTCCTCAACAATGAACAGCAAATATTTAATCTATTCAAAGGCAGCAGTAGCTGCCTTTTTTTTGAACTTTTCTTCTGCTACTGCCCAAAATGCGGTATATCCCAATCCAGGAACCGTATTCGATCGGAAATTACATACCATACGAATTTTAATCCCCCAAGATTCATTTAATCACATGGTAAGCAGTGAGAATATTTGGTCGAACTACAAATACCGCGCAACCTTTATTTACGATGAAAAAGATACTATTTACAATGTAGGAATTAGAATTAAAGGGAACACCTCCCGTAGCGCCAATCGTAAAAGCTTCCGAATAGATATCAACGCCTTCGAAAAACAAACATTCCAAGGATTAAAGAATCTCAATATCCATGGAAATCATAACGACCCCAGCATGTCCAGAGAGTACCTTTCGGCCTTTGCAATGAATCAAGCGGAAGTCCCATGCCTCCGGGTTAATTTTGTTAAGTTCTTCATAAACAATCAATATTTTGGTATTCGCGCAAATTCCGAGTTTATTGACAAAACTTTTTTGTTAGGTAGGTTCAATAACGATAAAGGTAATCTGTATAAATGCACCTGGCCTGCAGATCTGGCTTGGCTTGGTTTTGATCAAAACAAGTATAAAGAAATCATCAACAACCCAATATTAAATGAACGGGCCTACGAGTTAAAAACAAACGAATCGAAGGATGATTATTCCGATTTGGTCAATCTTATCAATGTAATAAACAATTCACCTAAGGATTCTTTCCCTGCTCGATTAGAAAGGATTTTCGACGTACAAATGTACCTGCGAACCCTAGCAATGGAAGTACTAAACGGCCATTGGGACAACTACTACGCCAATAAAAACAACTATTATTTATACAACAATCCAAGCACCGGGAAATTCATGTATTTGCCCTACGACATGGACAACACTTTCGGGGTACAGTGGGGATTTAACGATATCAATAAACGTGATATTTACAATTGGGGAAGTTCATCGTCAGCAGCACCCCTCACAAAAAATATCCTCTCCCATACTCAGTATCGAAGAGATTATGAGTTTTACATCAAAAATTTGCTTCAAGATGCATGGCATAGAGATAGTTTATACGCCGAATTAGATTATATAAATCAGTTAATTCAGGCCGATATGAAAACAGACCCATTCTTTGACGGCACGTTGACCAACGACTATGGTTTTACATTTAAGAATTGGCAAGAATCCTACACGTCTGCCTGGGGAAACCACGTTAGTTTTGGAATTAAACCCTACATTTACGATCGAAGTACTTCTGCCTTATCGCAATTCAAATTTGCAAACGTAGAGGATAAAATCTCATCGATACCCAATATTTACCCAAATCCATCCGTGAATAGTGAGTTAATTGTCCGCTTTCCTGATTTTACCATTCCAGAAACTATTGAAATTCTGATTTTCGACATCCAAGGAAAATTAATGTTACATTATCCGACGGTAATTCCCAATAACAACCTTGCATGCCTAAATACAGAAACGCTAAAACCGGGTAATTATATAATAAAAATCGGCAATTATGTTCCTTTAAAATGGGTAAAACTGCCTTAAAAAACTACTGGAATAATTCACAATATTATACAAAAGAAAAGCCCCGTTGCCGGGGCTTTTTCTTTAAACTATATGAAGAAATTAACTATTTAGTTACAACGAAACGGTAAGTAGCAGTACCCTGTATTCCTGCAACTTGCAAGAAGTAAACACCATTTACTAAGTCACTTACAGAAACAGAGACCATGTTACCGCCTTCAGTCAAGGACTGAGTTCCCACTGATTTTACTGTAGAACCAGAGATATTCAAGATATTTACTTTAACATCCATGCTGTTCAATGCATATACTTCAACGTTTACTTCGCTGGTAGCTGGCACTGGGTAAGCATTGGTTACTTTTACCGCTCCAACAGCAGCTACGTTATCGAATACGCCAAACTTGGTTAGCAAAGTAGCAGTATAATCAGCCATTCCAACAATTCCTGAGGTTGAAACTGGTCTAAAATCAGGAGTAGTAGCATTTTGAGGATCTACCAAGATAGAACCGGCAGTAAAGGCAGCTGCATCGATTTTATTCGCGTTTTTTGAATCACGCAACCATGCATCCAAACCAGCAGGGGTATTTTTAGAATCTACTTCGGCTAATCCTGAGTTAGTTGCACCCGCAGTTGCCGCAGCAGCGGTATTGGCAATGTAGTTATTACGAATTAAGTTACTTACATCGCTGATAGAACCTGAAGGCTTAACACCAGCAGCAACCAATACGCTATCACCATCAAACATGATGAAGTTTCTATAACCCATGAAAACAGAGTTGATAATGCTTAGACGAGAGTTTCTGCGGATACGTGCACCTCTACGGAAAGCACCTTTAACTGTGGAACTCATAGCAGAATAAGAACTTCCCACAGGAATTGGACCCACGCAAGTGATGTTGCTAAATACCGCAGCAGTGTAGGGAGTCTTGCCAGATCCACCGGCATCATTGTCACTTTCAAATGTCTCAGAAGTTGAAGAACCAGAAGGAGCGTTCCAACTTAGGTCGAAATAGTTTGTATCACGAGCAGCAATACCAAATTGTACCGCACCTCTGTAACCAAAATCCGTATCAAAATCGTCGTCGGTGCCTTTATAAGCAATTAATTTCTTACAATTCACTGTACCGCCAAACCACTCAAATGCATCATCGTTTCCATAAGAAACCTGTACACCTTCGATGGTTGTGTTAACACCCACAGAACCCATGGTTAAACCATTGATTTCTTTGTTAGGTTCAAAAGCCAAACCACCAAATTCCATTCGTAAATACTTAACAACACCGCTATTGTCGTTATCTTCAGTACCACCAAATTTCGCTAAGGTTGCATCAAAAGAAATGTTATTAAATCCTTCTACTTGAACATCTGTTCCTTGGTTGTTGATTGCTTTACCGCAAATTACAATACCACCCCAATCACCGCGCTCACGAGAACCTACCGCATTAGCAGAAGTAATCACTACAGGATTTGAAGAAGTACCATTTACTTCTATCATCCCACCTCTTTCTACAACGATGGTAGAGTACAATTTTGGAGTAGCATTCAAATCTGCCTTAGCACGAATCAATGTACCGGCAGGAATAATTAACTTACCACCCGCTTTAACTACAACAACAGAAGTTAAAGAATATACTTTCGATGCGTCCAAAGTAAGAGTTGTTGTAATTTCTTTTTTACCACTGGCATCGTTTAAAGTAGTTAAATCCGTTGCATCAGCATAGGTCTTTGCCTTTGGATTCCACTCCGCCCAACCTTTGGTCCAATCTTGAGAAGCATCAGCAGATAATGCACCTACAAAATCTACTTTTTCGATAAACTGTGCCTGGGCGCTCAAAGCACCTAACAAAGACACGGTAAGTAACAATTTTTTCATAAATTTATTTGATACAAAATTGCCTTGGTGCGATAACCACAACCTTACCGATGTGTTAACCAATAATTACTTTTTCCCAACTAAAAGCAACGATTTCTTAACAAAGAAAAAACCGCCACTTCTCAGCAGCGGTTTTCACAACCTATAACCTTTGGTATTACCTAAAAGTTCACTATATAAGAAACGGTAATGGTTCTACCGTATGTGTAACTAAACAGCGTATTATCCCCTGTTTTTGTAGTTTCGTCGTATGCCTTTCTGTCGTACTTGCCATTACCGCGTTTTAATGGAGTCTCAGGATTGTAGTCTAAGTCTTGGTAGAATACCGCATCTTGTGCTAATAAATCGCCCATCATCACCTTAATTAATCCGTTCTTCCCTACCGATTTTGCTACTTGTAAATCCAATACACTTCTGCCAAATTCAAAAATGTCGGCACCAAAAGGTTGAACACTTAACGGCACACCAATGTAGGCAATACGTGGACCGATTTTATTAAAACTAGCATTGAACTGCCAGCCATTATCGGTTTGATAGAATATGCTTGCATTTACTACGTATGGGCTTTGACCCTGTAAGGGACGGGTATAACCATCGCCAAACTCCACTTCACTGCGAATCAAAGCAGCATTACTATACAACGTGATATTCTTCAGCCAGCTCCAACCTAGTACTTTTATCAATGAACCCAAATTTTTACGTAACTCCAATTCAACTCCGTAATTGATTGCAACTTCTTCGTTTTGGTAAGTGAACGTACGAATCAAGGGCTGAGAAGTTTCTAAACGGAACTCAATAGGATTGGTGATTTTCTTGTAGAATCCACCAATGGATACCATATCTTGTTTATTGGCAAACCATTCCCAACGAACATCGAAATTATTCAAAAATGCTCGTTCTAATTGGGTAAATCCAAGAACTTCCGAGTTAATATTAAAATTATAGAAAGAGAACGGTGCTAATTCACGCAATTCCGGTCTGTTCACCGTAGAATAATAAGCAGCCCTTAAATTGGTTTTTGTAGTTAATGGCATAACAATATTTAATGAAGGTAATACATCCATCTTAGCCGCTGGATCTGCCATTTTTTTACCCAACTGCGTTAAATATCTATTTTCTAATTGCTGCTTAAAATTCTCAACCCTGGCTCCGTAAATCAACTTTAAATCATATACTTTATTTCCAGCCTTAAACATGGGAAAGTGCGACTCCAACATGGCATAAACTGCCTGGTTTTTACTGAACGCCGTGTAATCGTCTTTGTCGTTTCTTGTTTTATCAATCAAAAATGTTCCATTTTCTTTGATATTATCTAACCCCAAATCGGTTCCAGGCATATTTTGCGAAAATTTAGGATTAGTGAATGCCAAGGGTCCGTAGGCAAATTGTCTGCTATCGAAGTCACGGGTTCTATCTTGAATAAAGAAACCCGTTTTGAAAATATGATCCCATTTGCCCGATTTAAACGAACTGCTGTAATCCACGCTGGCCGACACTGTATTCTCAAACATGGTTGAAAAAAATCTACCCGAACCCGCATAAAAAAACTGGTTATACACCAAATTTCGTTGGGTTGAATCATTTTCAGGAAGGGAGTATTGAGCGATTCGGAAATCAGGAATTTGACGCTTAGTAGCACCATAATTCACCAACCACTGTAAGTTTCCTGTTTTTCCGATAGCATGGGTACCATTCGCTTGGGTACTAATCAAGCGGTTAAGATTCACCATATTGCTATAGCCCTCACCGTAGTTTTGGTTTTCGGCATCGGCCAAACCATATCGAACGGTTGATGCAGCATCGTACGTTAAACTAAATAGATTTTTAATATCGATTCTATTTCTCTTATTGATCTTCAATGAGAAATTGGCAATACCACCATTTTGCACGTTGGTAGACAAGCTGCTGTCATCAAACTTCTTCACCAAACGGTTATCGCCATAATCCATATTCTGTACCAAGCCCTTCGTGAAGCGTTGGGTCATTGCATAATTATAACTCACCATCACACCGGCATCCATCTTTTTTATTTTGAATGGCTTACCTAAAGTATAGGTAAAACGAGGCGAAACAGGAGCTTGATAATCTGCGATATTCCAATTGTTATCGAACTTGCGTGTTTCTGAAACATTCAGTTCTGGCTTTACAACATCCACATTGAATGCAGCGTCTAAGGTTGGAATCTGTTGCTGCTTGGTTAAAATACCAAAATAGTTAGAAGTTTCCATATCAAACGTTCTTACCGATTGACCTGTGGTAATGCTATTGTATTGCATACCGAAGGAAATACTTTGAGTAAGTTTCTCCGGGATACTTTTTGTATTGATTTTAATCACCCCACCACCGAAGTCGCCCACTAAATCTGGGGTTGCACTTTTAATTACCGTAATTCCGTCCAACAAGCCTGCAGGAATCACATCAAACGAAAACGCTTTACGATCACTTTCTGTACTTGGCAGAGGGGCTCCGTTTAAGTAACCCGCATTATAACGATCAAACATACCACGCACATTAGCAAATTTCCCTTCGGAGATGGTTGCACCCGGAATACGCTTCAACGCGTCTGAGGTGGTTCTAATATTGGTTTTGCCCATATCTTCGGCAGAGATTGCTTCCACCATTTGAACCGATAACATCTTGGTTTGAATAGCTCCTTCGGCGGTATTACCCTTGGGTTTGCGTTTCACTTTGATTTCGATATCGTCCATCCGCTCGATTTTCACTAAAGAAAAATTCAAATATGCGGTACCATCATTTTTAACATACACCGTATCTTCTTTCACTACATAGCCGGTTGCCTCTGCAAATACCTTTTTTGAACCGGGCTTAACCACAAAACGATAGTTTCCTTCTAAATCCGTGCTCACGCCTTCCTCACCTTCGCCAAATACAAACACTTTAGCATCCAAAATTCCTTTTCCGGATTCGTTTAATACTTTACCGACAATCACCGATTGAGCCGATAAGGAATTGGAAACCTTTACAACAAGCGTTATTGCGAACAAGGAAATTAATCGAGACAATTTCATGGTGCAAAATTGACACCACAGCGTTAACCTAATGTTAACGATTATTTAAGTTAAATTAACCTTTACATAACGAAGAGGCTATGCACGATAACGAAAACGCTACGCGCTAGGCAAAATCAAACCCTTTCAGCGCAAAAATTAGCAGCCAACAAGGCAGGGAAGCATTAGCCCAAAAACTTTTTCAAAAATTTCAGGCTGCCGTAGGGCGGATATTTTAACGGAAGATCAAACCAAGTGGGGGACAACATCACCCCTTTAAAATGACTAAACACCTCAAAGGTATGTTTTCCACGGTAAGCGCCAAATCCACTACCCCCTACACCGCCAAAGGGCAAATGATGATTGGCTACATGCACGATGGTATCATTTACAGATACCCCACCCGAACTGGTAGCACGAATCACTTCCCAAGCTTGGGATTGTTTGCCGAAATAGTAAAGAGCCAATGGTTTTTCGCCGGCGTTGATATCAACGATTACTTCCGATAACGATGAAAACGTTTTGATAGGTAATATAGGGCCAAAAATTTCCTCTTTAAGTAATGGATGATTGGAATCTGCCACCTCTACCACAGCGATATCCATGTATTTCTTCGATTCATCCATCCCTCCGCCGCGAATCCAAGTAATTCCTTCGTTGAGATAGGATTTTAAACGCGCAAAAGATTTTTCGTTTACAATTCTTCCATAATCTTTGCTATTTAAGGTATCACCTTCATACATATCAGCGATGGCCGATTCTACTGCGAGTAAAAAATCTTGTTTTATCTGTTGATGCACCCAAACATAATCCGGGGCGATGCAAGTTTGTCCTGCATTAACACTTTTACCCCAAACAACTCGTTTGGCGGCTTGGGCTACATCGCAACCTAGATCAACAATACATGGACTTTTCCCTCCCAATTCTAAGGTCAATGGGGTGATATATTTTGCGGCAGCTTCGGCTACGATTTTACCGAGAAACGGTCCACCGGTGAAGAAAATATAATCCCAACGCTTGCTGAGTAAATGCTGATTTTCGGCGATATCACCTTGCACAACGGCAACCCAGGTGGAGGGGAATACCGATTCAATGATTTCCTGAATTACGGCAGCCACATGCGGCACCGCCGGGGAGGGCCGTAACACGGCCCGGTTGCCTGCGGAAATCGCGCCAACCAAAGGGTTAATCAACAATTGAAAGGGATAGTTCCAGGGGGCCATAATCAAAACCTGACCATAGGGTTCTGCAACTAGGCGTGATTTCGCAGGCAACAGGAACCATGGGGTTCCTACCCGGCGACGCCTACTCCAACGCTTTACCCCCTTGCAATGAAAATCAATCTCCTTCAACGCAACCCCGATCTCCGTTAAATACGATTCATAATCAGACTTACCCAAATCCGTATGCAACGCATCCATCAAAACACGCTCCTTCTCCACAATCGCCTTCCTCAATCGCTGCAAAGCAGCAATACGTTCCTCTACGCTTGGAACCACCCTCGCATTACTCAATACACGCTGCTCCTGATAATAATTATCGATTTCCTCTAATGAAGTGTATGTATTGGATTTGGCCATGATTTTTTGCAAGATACTTATTCCTTAAGTAAACAAGCAAGCACCCCGCAATGTTCACAGTTTAATCCATTATTCGTTAAACAAAACCACAAAAAAAACAAATCAACTCTTTTGTGCTAGTATAAACCAAAGTTTCTAACTTGGCCGCCTCACTTCCAAGCCCTCAACATATGCCTCTTACCCGGTGGACCAGCCACTCGCTCTACCCTAAATCCGGCTGAAGCCAAATTCCTTCTAACCTGACTGTTCGCTGTGTACGTCACCAAAACCCCACCAATAGCCATTCGCTGAAACACCCGTTCAAATAAATCTACACTCCATAATTCTGGCTGCTTTTTCGGTGCAAATGCATCCCAAAAAACTACATCAATACCCATTGGCATCACCTGCTCCAAATCCCTCAATACATCCCCTTCAACTTTGTAAAATCCAGAACTGCCATAGCCCACAACTCCGTTCCAAATATTCTCCTCCCCTAAATCAAAATCGACTTTACCTCCTTCCAAAATCATAAAGCCTTGCTCAAATAATCCCTGCCAATGTTCCCTGCACATCTTACCATCATCAAATAAGCCATCCAGTATCGAGCCATTTATTCGTCGCCAATACTTACCTATATCATCAAATCCAAAATCCACAGAATCACTCAACTCCTCACTCAAAGGAAATTTCTCTATACCAAAATATCTCACCTTCAATCCCATACTCTCCGCAAACTCTTTTAATAACCATGCATTCAACCCCGTTCCAAATCCCATTTCAAATACTCGCAATCCTGAAATTCCCAAACCATCAACTTCTCGTTTACCCAAATACCAATCCACCACTCCCCGTAATAAATACACGTACATCGATTCACAAACCGCGCCATGCCTCGAATGGTAGGTTTCATCCAAGGATGGCAGATACAGCGTAACACTTCCGTCGTTGGTCGGTAAAATTTCAATTTTGGGCGGTTTCATCGGTCGCAAAGCATCAATTATACAGGCAAAAATAAGTTTGGCACCCGATTTGACATACAACCATCAAACAACGAAATTCATAAGTAATTGTTCATATAGGTTAGTACAAAAAGGGTTGACGAGAAGTCAACCCTTTTTGTTTTTGCAAACTACCATCGATTGCAGCAATCAACAATAGTGCTTTAAATCAAAAATCATATCCCGAAACACCAACATTATTCCTTACTCTAACATTTCTAAAAAAACCAAATCCCAATTTTATCAACGACCGTTATTTCCCTTAACGGCACTACCCAACCTTTAATTAGAAAAAAACACCTGATATTGCAAAATCACCGAGTTTTTCCTGGAGAACTGCTGAGATTCGTCCCCAAAGACCTGAACGGATGGCCTATTCTCCACGCACAAACTCCACTTTGCCGAGGGTCCGTGAATCAAATTAACTCCCAGCACATACGTAGCTATTTTTTTATTTAATCGATCGTAATCCGCACCCGTGAAACTTCCAAATATCTGCCATTGATCCAAACCCACCGAACCGCGATACGCACTGCTTGTCAATGCATCCGATCCCTTATTCTTGCCTCTTCCATTCAATTTTCTACCAAACAAATACCCCAATTGCGCATACACCACTCTACCTGTTCCAAACATCGGCAATGCGTTTCCATATTGACCACCTGCATCTCCCACAACCTTTTTCCCATCAATCATCCCCATCGAAGTCGCTGGATTCATCAAACCGTTAAATCGCAAATAATCTTTTCCATAGTTGGTATTAAAATACCCCAAATAGGCACTCAAACAATCCGGCTTGGCACCTGCCGATAATTCATTGCCCGATGGCTTAAAAAATACAGGCATATCCAAAAATGCATCCACAGACCACAACCGCATGGCATTAAAAACCGTGTCTCGACCAACTCCACCAAGACCATCTTGGTAATTCCAGGTGGCTCGCCGCTGAAAAATCCCACCCGCCGACACATTAAATACTTTTTTCTTCCCCAAATAGGTACCCGTCATATAAGGTGTTTGCATCGATTCCTTATCAAAAAACTGATACATCACCAAAGACTGGTATTGTTTGCGGTGACCAAAGGGAGAAAATGTAGCATTCTTACTGATCGCCGGAATATTTATTCCCGCTGAATTGATAGGAAACGGATCCGTGAATACAAATCGATAATCCAGTTTATTTAACGAACCTCGATAATACACACTCAACTTTCGAGAAAACAAATCGGTTTGATCCACCGTGGCTTGAGCAAAAACCGGCACATCCAAAGTCATAATTGTACCAATGGAAGGCTGCGAAAATCTGCTTAATCCGTTCATAATGGTTAAACCACCCCCGATATGATGCTCTCCCGCGATCTTCGAACCCCAACCATCTTTTCCTCCCGTTGTAAATCGGTACTCCGAAACCGCGTCATGAATAAAAAATGCTTGCTTCCGGTTGCCACCCACTGCGGTTGCCGCATTGAAATTGTTCTGACCCAATTGAAAATATACAAAAACGCGCTCGCTTAAATTTCCCAAAATCTGAAATCGCGTTCTTCGTAAACCCAAATCAACGCCCTCGGCCACGTTCTCACCCAATAACTCCGAACCTGGATTGTACTGCGCATATCGCAACCAAGTCTGATTTAAACCCGTTACCCTAATTCCATTTGGATAGGGCTGAACTCGGGCCGTAACTGGCGAAGGCAACACCTGCTTCCCAGAAGGTAATAACTGCTTTCCCAAAGTAGCCCTTTCATCCAGCCGGGTCGATCGAACTTCGCCGATGCTGGTTACCAAACCGCCATTTACCTCTGGTAATTTGCAGGTAATTTCTGATGCTTCGGCAAGGTTATAATTCAACCCAACACTCATTAAGCAACCAATAATTAATAAATTTCTCACAATTAAGTTTCAAAATTAACGTCACTTATTTCCATTATGGTTCATACAAACAATGTTCATGACAATCTAATTACAATCTACCCCGTTTTAACAACACAACTAGCAGATTCCAACCCTCAATTTCGTAAATTTGTTATTATGAAGTCGTATCCCTACCAAATTCAAAACTGGGAAGAATACCAGGAACAATATGCTCGTAGTGTAGAGAATCCAGAAGGTTTTTGGGCCGATATCGCCCAGCACTTTCACTGGAAAAAATCGTGGGATAATGTGTTGGATTGGGACTTCAAATCGGCGAAAACCCAGTGGTTTCAAGGAGCAGAATTGAACATTACCGAAAATTGTATCGATAGACATGTTAAAACACAACCCGATGCTGTAGCTATTCTTTGGGAATCCAACAACCCCGAAGAGCCTAGCGTTTCGTATACCTACCAACAACTCCTCGATAAAGTAAACCAACTGTCTCATGTACTCACCAATTTAGGAGCTAAAAAAGGCGATCGTATTTGCATCTATATGGGGATGATTCCCGAGTTGGCCTTTGCCGTGCTGGCCTGTGCCCGTATCGGCGCTATTCATTCGGTAATTTTTGGCGGATTCTCTGCACAAAGTATTGCCGATAGAATTCAAGATGCTCAAGCATCTATAGTAATTACTTGCGATGCAGCCTATCGGGGCAATAAAACCATCGGCCTAAAAGACATAATTGACGAAGCCCTTCCACAATGCCCAAGCATTCAAAAAGTATTGGTTTACAATCGAACCCACTCCGCGGTAAGCATGATTAAAGACCGCGATCATTGGTGGCACGAGGAAATAGAAAAAGTGACATTTCAGGGCAATCCCCAGTTTCCCGCGGTTACTACTCAGGCCGAAGACGAACTATTTATTTTATATACTTCCGGCTCCACAGGCAAGCCCAAAGGAGTAGTACATACCACCGCAGGCTACATGGTTTGGGCCAATTACACCTTTGTGAATGTATTTCAGTACCAACCCGGACAAATCCATTTTTGTACGGCCGATATCGGCTGGATTACTGGCCATTCATACATCGTTTATGGACCCCTCAGTGCGGGAGCTACCACATTGATGTTTGAAGGTATTCCTACCTGGCCCGATGCAGGAAGATTTTGGGAAATCGTTGATAAATACAAGGTCGATATCCTGTACACAGCTCCAACTGCCATCCGAAGTCTTATGGGCTTTGGCTTGGACCCGCTGAACAACAAAGATCTTTCCTCCATTAAGGTGCTTGGTACCGTTGGAGAGCCCATCAACGAGGAAGCTTGGAATTGGTACCACCAACATATCGGCAAATCTCATGCTCCCATTGTTGACACGTGGTGGCAAACAGAAACCGGTGGAATTATGATATCCAATTTGGCCGGTGTAACGCCTGCAAAACCTTCCTTCGCCACCTACCCACTACCGGGAATACAACCCGTATTGGTAGATGAAAACGGCAACGAAATTCAGGGCAATAACGTATCCGGAAACTTATGCATTAAATTTCCCTGGCCCGGCATTATTCGCACCACCTACGGCGATCACCAACGCTGTCAGCAAACCTATTTCTCCGTCTACAACAACCTCTATTTCACCGGCGATGGGTGTTTACGGGACGAAAATGGCATGTACCGTATCACGGGCAGAGTAGACGATGTAC
>JACCDM011191653.1_pt1 | contig 16458 bp, 15 predicted proteins | sample 7445851 | NCBI WGS metagenome assembly JACCDM01 (sample SAMN15323438, study PRJNA562643) | freshwater metagenome | isolation source: river surface water | place: USA:Blue River Watershed | collected 2017-08-16
AAGGCTTTGTTCATTATCCGAAATTTCAAATTCAAAAAATCGAAGATAGTCTATACACAATGGCAAAAAAAGCCACTGCAATTCAATTGAGTAAAATAACCGATTAATTTGGGGAATCAGACAACGACTCCCTGTAATAGTCAACAGCTGCAGAAAGCGCTGATTTCAAATCTGAATCGGGTTCATATCCCAATACAGTTTGAGCCGCCGAAACATCCGCCAAACTGAAGAAAATATCACCTTTGCGGTTTGGACCATAAGTTGCCTCTGCGCTGCTCCCAGAAATATCTCTCACCATACCCCAAATGGCATTCAAATCCGTAGTTTGTCCGCATGCCACGTTAAAAACATAATGTTTGCCCAATTCCAAACGATCCGAGGTCAAACCCTTCCAATTGATTTGAATCACATTTGAAACAGGCGTAAAATCTCGCGTGATGCTACCATCACCATTGATTGTGGGCGATTCATTGCGCAACGCAGCACTCACAAACTTGGGAATAACTGCGGCATAAGCACCATTGGGATCTTGTTTGGGCCCAAATACATTGAAATACCTTAACCCCACCAATGTGATTCCGTAATTTTTTGCATAGGCTTCTGCATACAACTCGTTGGTCATCTTTGTCGCTGCGTAAGGACTCAATAATTTACCCACGCGAGTTTCCACTTTGGGCGATTCCATGAGGTCTCCATACACCGAAGAACTAGAGGCATACACGATTCTTTTCACACCCGCCTTTCGGGCAGTTTCTAGAATATTAATAAATCCATTCACATTCACATTGTGCGATGTAAGCGGGTCTGCAATACTTCTCGGTACAGACCCCAACGCCGCTTGATGACAAACAACATCAACATTCTCCATAGCGACTTCACAATCGGCAGAAATGCGAATATCACCCTGTAAAAAAGAAAACTTGGGGCTGTGAAGAAATTCTTCCAAATTGGACATATGACCCGTAGCCATATTGTCCATTACTCTCACCGACTCCACATTGGGTTGTTTCAAAAAAAACGAAACTAAATTGGACCCAATAAAACCCGCCCCACCTGTTAGAAGAATATTCATGCCACGAAACTAAAGAGAATTACTCATTGGTACTATCTAAAACATCAATCAAATTCTCACAGATGTATCGCACCATTTCATACGTCAATTCAGTATGCATTGGCAGCGATAAAACTGCGGACACCAATTGCTCCGATACCAGAAAACGTTCGCTACCATCCCAAAATTGTGAAAATGCTTTTTGTTTATGCAATTCTATTGGGTAATACACCATACTCGGTATGCCCCTGTCCAATAGCATAGACCTTACCTTATCTCTGCTTTTGCCTAAAATTTGGAGCGTATATTGATGAAAAACATGTGTGGAATTGGGATTTCTTTTGGGGATAATCAAATCATCATGATTGCCTAAAAAATCATCATACCATTGAGCTGCTTGATTCCTAGCCGACTCATATTCACTCATGTGCGGCAATTTGGCATTCAATACGGCTGCTTGTATGCTATCTAACCGACTGTTTACGCCAATTACATCGTGCACGTATTGTACAGTTTGACCGTGATTGCAAATCATCCTGATTTTTACAGCCAAGGCGTCATCATTGGTCATCAATGCCCCTCCGTCACCGTAGCAACCCAAATTTTTACTGGGGAAAAAACTTGTTGTTCCAATTGTTCCCATACAACCCGCTCCCATCACGGATCCATCTTGAAAAGTATATTTAGCGCCAATGGCTTGCGCCGTATCTTCAATAACAAACAGTTTGTGTTCTTTCGCTATCCTCAGGATTTCATCCATATTGGCACATTGTCCAAACAAATGCACAGGTACAATGGCTTTGGTTTGCCTTGAAATTTTTGACTCAATTAAATCAACATCAATACAAAAGGTATCTGGATCAACATCTATCATCACGGGGGTCAGACCCAACAAGGCAATGACTTCCGCTGTAGCAACATAAGTAAACACCGGCAATAATACTTCATCACCGGGCTTCAAATCAAGTGCCATCATGGCAATTTGTAAAGCATCGGTTCCATTGGCACAGGCAATAACGTGATTGACATTGAGTGCTTTTCGTAAATCTTTTTCAAATTGTTTGATTTGTGGACCTTTGATGAATTGTGTATTGTTGATTACTTCTTGAATTCCGTGATCAACTTCACTTTTGATTTTCTCGTACTGACGTTTTAAGTCAACCATTTGAATTTCCATACTTCTTAGTTTTTGATTATCAAATATTATTTGATTCGTTTCACTTCATTATTTGATTTCAAATATTCTTGTCCGGTATCCGGGCAAAAGGCCACTCCATTTTCATCAAAATTTAGCCGGTGACCATACTCACTTACCCAACCAATTTGCTTGGCAGGGTTTCCAACTAATAATGCATAATCTGGTACATTTTTAGTAACCACGGCACCTGCGCCAATAAATGCAAAGGCACCAATATCATGACCGCAAACAATAGTGGCATTGGCGCCAATACTGGCACCTTTCTTTACTATTGTTTTAGCATATTCACTTTTCCTATTAACGGCACTACGTGGATTTATTACATTGGTAAAAACCATGCTCGGACCTAAAAAAACATCATCTTCGCAAACCACACCTGTGTATATACTCACATTGTTCTGAATCTTTACGTTCTTTCCTAAAACCACATCTGGAGATATCACCACATTTTGACCAATATTACATTTTTCTCCAATAATACAGTTTGGCATAATGTGACTAAAATGCCAAATTTTAACCCCCTCAGCAATGGTGCAGCCTTCATCTACAATAGCTGTTTCGTGGGCGAAATAATTAGCCATTATGATTCCCTTTCAACTTTGTTAAATCCCTTGTTTCGTATATGCGTTCTATAATATCTACTACTTTTAATCCTTCCAAGGCATTGGCTGTTATGGTATCTCTACCACCTAATGTATTTACCACATTCTCTATTACATAATGGTGATTGGCCGCACTGCCTTTAAACGGACCATAATCATTGGGGGCATTGGTAGGTGGTAGTTCTGGCATGATATAATCTTTAATATGGCAATACTCTACCTCATTCATGTATTGGCCACCCACTTTAAAACTTCCTTTAGAACCAACCACTGTAATCGAACTTTCCATATTGGTATCCCATACAGAAGTACTAAAGTTTATACAACCCAAACCTCCATTCACAAATTCAAAATTAACCAAACCACTGTCTTCAAACTCGGTAGTATCTGCATGGTTAAAATCGGCAAACGTGGCTTTAATATTCTTAATATCTCCAAACACCCAATACATGATATCTACAAAATGCGAGAACTGGGTAAAGAGCGTCCCACCATCTAGTTTCAAGGTTCCTTTCCAACCACCTGCTTTATAGTATCGATTATCGCGGTTCCAATAACAATTCACCTGCACCGTAAGCACATCTCCAACTATACCTGAACCAACAACCTCTTTCATCCATTTACTTGGCGGACTGTACCGGTTTTGCTTCACCACAAATACCTGTTTGCTCATTTGTAAGGATTTAAAAATAACAGCCTCACATTCTGCCTTAGTTAGTCCCATTGGCTTCTCAATTACCACATGGTAACCCGCTTCTAGAACCTTCAGGGCGTATGGACAGTGAAATCCATTAGGTGTAGCTATGTTTACTACATCAACATCCATTTTTGCCTCCAAAAATGCATCGAGGGTGTTAAAAAACTGAGCTCCTTTCGGAAATAACTCATGTTCCTTTGCAGCATCATTTATATCAACCACTGCAACAACCTCTGCACCAGGGTATTCGTTGGCTATGGTGGCATGCCTGCGGCCTATGTGGCCAAAACCTATTATGGCGAATTTTATGTTTTTCATATTTTATTTAACTCTATCTCCTGAACCTTTACCTAATGCAGTGGCAATTATATATTTAAAATATTTTGAAATATTCAACTCTTCTATCATTTTATAATCTGTTTCCGCAAGTAATTCTGGGGTAGACATATCTATTTCGTTAATTTGAGCCAAGCCAGTAATGCCTGGTCTAACCTTATATACTTCAAATTTTTCTCTACATTTAATCAGTTCCAACTGATTTTCTAAATTTGGCCTTGGGCCAACCAAACTCATATCCCCCAAAAAAACATTAACAAGTTGCGGCAATTCATCAAGCTTACTCTTACGTAAAAAACTCCCAAAAGGAGTGATTGCTGATTTATTTACTAAATGCGTAGCCACAGTTTGCGTTTGGGGGCGCATAGTTCTAAATTTTATTAGTGTAAATGATTTTTTATTCTTTCCTACTCTGCGTTGAAAAAATATCGGAGAGCCAGTATCAAAAAGTCCAATAACGAACAATAACATCATTAAAGGAAACAAAACTAAAACCCCTATTAAAGAAAAAATAAAATCAAAAAAACGTATCATACAACTATCAGAAAATATTATTAATTACGGGGTTAGGTTTCCAGTTAATTTTTTGTTTAGCTAGGTCTGAAGAAAAAGTGAGGTTAGATTCCATTTTTGATAATTTATAAGAGTTAAAAGGGAATTTAGGTATGTAATCACCGATTTTAGCCAATAACTTAGCCAAATGCAAAGGCATCACTTTTATTTTTTTATCAAATACTTCTCCTAAGTAGGAATCTAGTTCTTTAAAACTAGGATTCTGTCCATCAGTTAAATTGTATATTCCACCTATTTCAGATGCTTGCAATATTATTTCTGCCACATCACTTGCCAAAACCATAGAGCGTTTGGCTGAGCCAGCACCTATTCTAAAATAATACCCTTTTTTCATGGCATTTATCATGGCTCCAAAGTTACCTGGAGCATTTGGGCCTACCACTAATGGTAAACGTAAAATGGTTAAAACAATGTTATGCTTTTTGCACCAATCCATTAAAAACAATTCTGCCCTTATTTTTGAAATAGCATATGGGGAAGTCCCCAATAATTGAGTATCTTCTCCAATATTCTCACCCGTTTCTAGCCCATAAACTGCAACTGTGCTAATAAACACAAATCTTTGAGGGATTAGTTCAGTCTTCTCTAATCCATAACATAAATTTCTAGTCCCATCAAAGTTAACCACAATAAATTCGTCCTCCTCTAAAATTGTTTTAGGAACAGCATGCGCCTTACCTGCATTATGAATTATTAAATCAAATGATTGCCCATTTAGATCCGGAACAGATTTAGATAAATCACATTTAATATCAACTTTATTATTTCGAGATAGGGTGAAAAGAGAATAATTAATGAATTTTTGTCTTATAAAACCACCTAAAAACCCATGACTACCCGTTAAAAGAATTTTCATTTCTATGCTTCAAACAATTTAATATACTCGTTTGATAGGAATTGAATGTTATGATTATTCTTAACAAATTCTTTACCTCTTCCACCCATATCCCTTCTTTCATCGGCTCCTATTTCAAATAATTCTACAATTCCATCCTTAATAGCCTCAGCAGAGTCTGGCTTTACAATTATTCCGCAACCAGAAAGTTCAACTGGATCTTTTATTAAGTTGTTGGAATCTAGGATAGGTTTTGATGCTAACATATAATCGAAATATTTATTAGCAGAAACGCCATGTTTAAATAAAGGCGTATCATTCCTTCCAACAAAACAGACATCAAAATAGCTCAACATATCAGCTACCTGGTTTTTTCTTATTTTAGGTAAAAAAAGAATATTTCCAAAATCTTTGCTTTTTTCTATTAATTCTTCTTTGAGATACCCATCCCCTACAATTATAAAATAAAATCTTTCATCATGTTTTAGCAAACCCGCCGCTGTCACAAAATATTCAAGGGCATTAGCTAAACCCAAAGTTCCAGTATAACCAATAATAAATTTATTGGCAGGTATCACACTTTTAAATTTATCTGGTATCGACTCTTTCAACAAAACGCCATCGTCTAAACCATTTGGTATGTAGACAAACTTATTTCCACAATTTGCCACCTCTTCAAAATGTTCTGCAGCATTAGGCAATAAGGATACAATTTTATCTGCTTTTTTATATCCAAATCTCTCAAACCAACCTATAAAAACAACAGCGGGATGCCAAGTAGAAACATTTCCTAGTAACACTAATGTTAAAGGCCAAATATCTCTTATTTCAAAATAAAACCTTTTAGCTCTATATCTTTGTTTCAATAAATATCCCGTAAAAATAGGGAAAATTGGCATGGAGGATACGACTATTACATCTGGCTTACCTAATATTTTTATTGGCAAAAAAAATATTTTGAAGGCAAAAACCAGAAAGCTCCAAAAACGCATGATGGATTTAGGATTATATATTGGTGTTTTTACCCAACAAAACCGAGTACCTTCAACAGATTCAAAATTAAACAAATTAGGGGAATCAGGCATCTTTGTAAACATATGATTAAATGAACCTGAAACAATAGTTACATTATATCCTTTTTCTATCCAATTTTTACTAAAATAATAATGTCTTTCACCCCATCCTGAATCAGGTGTACCAGCAAACTGATTTATAATCCAAATATTTTTCCTCATGCTATAAAATTGCTGCTAAACTTTTTCTAATTATTTCAGAAGCTTTTCCTCCTCCATATAATTCAGAAGTCTTGCTAAATTCAAGTTTAGCATATTTATGAAAAGAATCAACTATCTTTTCGTAATCAGTTCCTACCAGAGTATTGTAATTATTTTGAATCAATTCAACCCATTCAGTTTCCTCTCTGAGTGTGATACAATATTTATTAAAAAAATAAGCTTCTTTTTGTAAACCTCCACTATCTGTCATAACCAGTTTACAATGTTTTAGTAATTCAATCATATCAAAATAACCTACAGGGTCAATCATAGTAAAATTCACTTCAATCTGCTCCCTTTCTATAATCTTTCTAGTTCTTGGATGCATAGGAACTACAACATCCATTTCTTTTGAAACGTAATTAAATGAAGATATAATTGTCAATAATTTGTCTTTTGTATCAGTATTCTCTTGTCTATGTATGGTTGCAAGTACAAAATTTTTACCACTTAATTTCAAGTGCTTAATAACTGTAGATTTCAATTCAGACTTCTTAGAATAAAAAATGGCAGCATCTTGCATTACATCACCATTTTGAATTACTTTGACGCTACCATCAACTATTCCTTCATTTTTTAAATTTTGAATAGCATTATCTGTAGGACAAAATAAAACATCGCTGATTCTATCGGCAAGTATCCTGTTTATTTCCTCAGGCATATTCATGTTAAAACTTCTTAGACCTGCCTCAATATGTATTACGCCTATACCCATTTTTTTGGCGGCCAATGCTCCGGCAATTGTAGAGTTGGTATCACCGTATACCATTACAAAATCAGGCTTCTCCGTCATACACACCTTTTCAATGCCTTCCAGCATCTGGCCTGTCATTGCACCGTGTGAAAGTCCGTTTATATTTAAATTGTAATGGGGGGTGGGAATCTCCATCTCTTCAAAGAATATCTCACTCATATTCTTGTCAAAATGTTGACCTGTATGCACTATAATCTCATGAATATTTTTGCTATTTGAAAGTTCGCGCGACACAACTGCAGCTTTTACAAATTGTGGCCGTGCTCCTATGATGGTTATTATTTTCATTTTATTTTTGAAACTACTGCTTTAAATTTCCCATTAGCACCCCTTGGAATAGCACTCAATTTATTGATTTTAACTGTTATATTTTTGCTTACCCTATCCTTTAACCTATCAACAATTTCGATACCTTCAATTTCTGAATAGGATTCTAAGGGAACAATATTTACAGTAAATTGAGTTAAGCTTTCTTGGATTATTTGGGCCTCTGAAATATTAAACTCGGCTTTAAAAACCGGATCTAATCTCCCCACAAAACTTCCATCAGGTGATTTTATTAAATCATCTGTTCGTCCGGTAATTTCAGATAAGTACTTAAAGTTTCGAGATGAAGTGTCATCAGATGCACATAGAGTTCCTGAATCACCCACTCTATATCTTATCAAAGGCATTGCTTTGTTTAAAAATCCAGTGATAATGAATTCTCCACTTCCTAATGAATTCAATTCACCGTTTTCATCTAACACCTCCATTATGCCTGCTTCCGGCCATAAATACATTTTACCACTCAAATCTTCACTTCCACCAAAAGCGTATTCACAACCACTATAAGTTTGAATGACCTTACAATTAAATACTTCTTCAATGATTTCACGTTGATGTATTAGTAATGGTTCAGCGTTAGTAATTACCAATTTTAGATTAGGTGTTTTTATCCCCCTTTGTTTTGCAATTTTAGCTATATTATAAATAGATGAAACATATCCTAACAAATATTTCAATTTATACTTAAACATTGCTTTTACATAATCTTCAACTTTACTCTCTTCAATATGATATGAACTAAAATATAGTTGATTCATTGGTTGATTCCATACCCAAAAGGGAGGTTTTTTCGTATCTATATTAACTATTAACTGTCCACCAAAAGCTCCATATGCATCTGATTCATTCACACCATTCCAATTCTTAATTCTTAAATCGTACATTGCATACCAAGTACTTAAGGTTTCTCGCGGCAACCAAAAAGTCATAGGTTTGCCTGAAGTGCCACTAGTATGCATTTCATAAAGTTTCTTTTTATCATATTCTTTTGATAAAAATAAGTATAAGTTATCTCTGATAGTTTGCTTTTCAAGAATTGGCCAATTTTTCAGGTCTGCATAATTTAAATTTGGGTGATTGTCCCAATATAATTTATAATAAGGAACATAATATCTAGCGTAACATAGCATTTTGGACAACTCATTCATTTGCCAAGATTCATATTGGTCAGCATTCCATTTTTCTCTTTCAAGAAGCATTGAATTGAATTGACTTCTTTTGTATTTTCGCCAATAGTTTAACTTCAAACCGTTTAGATATGCGAAAACATATTTTAAAAATTGAGGTGATTTTTGAAACAACTTAGTTTTATTCATTCCTTATATCTCTAAATAGTTTTTGCGCCAAATTTCAAGCATCATGAGTTGTCTGACCATTGGAGTTTCGAAACCTGGATTTACACCTTTATTTAAAGAAGAAATTACTGGATTAAATTTACCTAACAAATGACTCAATGAACCTTTATGAATATCTTTAACAACATTGTTAAATCGAATATCATTTTTCATATATTTTTCCCAGGGCACACTAAATCCAAGCTTTTTGAAATTCAATACCTCTGATGGTAATTTTTGTGCAACAGAATTGTACAACAACCATTTCCCTTTCTTTCCCTTTAACAACATATCTGAAGGTAATGCAGGTATCATTTCCATGAGTCTATAATCCATAAAAGGCACCCTACATTCAATTCCTGCTCCCATTGTCATACGGTCGTTCCTATCCAATACAGAAACCATGTGAATAAACAAATCAGTATACATAGCTTGTCGTGGTGCCTCATTAGGATAAATACTTTTGGCTTCATTTAGCACATCCCATCGATATTTAAATTTGTCCAACTCAATATGAATACCAAGTTTTTTGAAATCGGTTGGATAGATATTTGATGCATTGAGCAATATCATTTCATCAAGTGATGTTCCTTTAACGTATCTGTTTAGTTTATCAAACCTATTAACTATTCCATTACTATTTATATTTTTAAACACTCCGGATATAGCACCACTTAATTTTAATAATGAAGGGTAAGATAAAGGCTTATATCTTACGTACCCACCCATAAACTCATCTCCACCTTCACCACTTAATAAAACTGTTACCTTTAATTTTGCCTGTTTTGATAATGCTAGCATTTGTGCATCATTTTGATGAACAAGTGGTTCATCATGAAAAACCGTTGCATCTTCTATTGTATTAAAAAGATAGTCCCCATTTAATTTAATTAAATTGAAGTTTAATCCAAACTTCTTACATACCATTTCAGCCAAGTGTGACTCATTATAATCAGTTTCATCGAAACCAACAGTAAATGCAGACACATCAGAAACTCCATTGTAATTTAAAGCAGTTGCAATACTTCCAGAGTCCAACCCACCACTTAACATCACTCCAACAGGAACATCACTAATCGTGCGATAGGCGACAGATGAATAAAAAGTTTCTTCAAACCACTCATAAGGATTTTTAGGTAATCTTTCTCTATTTGTTAAAATCTTTTCAGAAAGATTCCACCATCTGTTGAATTGAATATTTTGGTGTTCTACTACCATATAATGCCCTGGCAGTAATCTTTTGACACCTTTGAAACACGTATTCTCCCCAGCTACATATTTAAATAATATCAATTCATCTAAAATCTCATCATCAAATTTTTTAGGCACACCGGCTGCAAATAGTGCTTTGGGTTCTGATGCAAAAAACAATGAATTTTGATGAATTGAATAATATAAAGGTTTAATACCAATTCTGTCTCTTGCAATGAATAGATTTTTGTTTACCGAATCCCAAATTGCAAATGCAAACATACCGTTTAATTTCTCCAAACATGATTTACCATATATCATATACAATCTAAGCAGCACCTCTGTGTCGGATTGAGTATAAAAATGTTCCCCTTGCTTCTCTAATTCCTTTCTTAATTCCAGATAATTAAATATTTCACCATTAAATACAATTACAAATCTGTTATCTCTAGAAAAGAAAGGTTGTCGTCCGTTTTCTGTAAGATCTATGATTGAAAGTCTTCTGTGTCCTAAACCTATTTCACCATTTAAATATACGCCAGATCCATCAGGACCTCTATGCGCAATGGCAGTATTCATTTTATGAATATATGAATCTTCAACTTGTTGTTGAGCATCGAAATGAATTATACCACAAAAACCACACATATAATTAGTTATTTAATAATTTATTGATAGTATTTAACCACTTGACTCTTACATTTTGCCATGTAAATTTTTTAGAATTTTGATATGCTGCACTAGAAATTTTTGCATACAAATCAGAATTACTTAACAATTCATTGATTTTATCAGCGAAATCTTTAGCATCTCTATCTGCAAGAATAATATTCTCTTTATCCTTCCAAATGTATGAAATTTCACCAACTCCAACACACACACAAGGTATACCGGATGCTCCAGCTTCAACAAGAGAAACCCCAAAACTTTCATAACGAGTTGTTGTTAAAAAAATTCTGTTTTGTTGGTAATATATAAACAAATCCTTATTCTCAACTGGGCCAATAATATTTATGTTGGAAGATAAACCATATTTCAAAATTAAAGACCTACAATAATCTAACCTCCCTTGATCAGGACCAATCATAGTTAAAATTATATTGGGTATTTTCGGTTTTAATAATTTGACAGCTTCAATGGCCAATTCAGGATTATATATATCATGGAATGCCCTAACCCAAAGTAAAGATTCTGTATTTTGTACATCCCTTTTCAGTGGAAAATTATCTAAATTTATATAATTGGGTATATAATTTAAAATGAAACCCTCTGATTCCAATTTTTCTTTTAAAAACAATGAGGGGGTGTTTATTTCATTAGCTCTTTTTAATACACTATTTACCCATTTAGGATGCTTTCTATAAAATTCGTAAAAAGCTCCACCATGTATAGTAAAACAAATTGGAATCTTGAATAATTGTGCTAATCTTGAAACACAATCTTCCATAATGAAAGCCAATTGTCCAAATGATTGAAGTAAGATAATGTCAGTGTTTTTCCTTGTAATGTAAACCGTTTTTATAATATCAACCATTCTAATAATTTTATTCCTATATCCTGAAACACTTCGAACAAAATATCCCTCATTAACTAATGATCGAATGAGCATACCAGGCATTCCTTTAAATCCTTCAATAGATTTAAAAATTGGCCCCACAATTAAAATTTGCCGTTGAATATTTTTCATCCTGATACTTTCTTAAGAACTGCTGGAATACCAGCGTACATACCTTTTTCAATTGAATTGCCTTTAAAAACAGAATTTGCAGCAATTAAACAAGTTTTAGAAATATTTGACCCAGGAAGTATAGTACAATGTGCCCCAATCCATGAACCTGAACCAACTGTTACCAACTCAATATCAATTGGTTTACCAAAACTATAAGCCCCTTCTTCTAAGGAATGATTTGTAGTTACAACAACAACATAAGGCCCGAATAAAACATTATCCTCTATTAATATACCCCCACTTGATGAAAACCAACAACCATAGGCGATATAAACATTCTCACCCAATTTAATTTGTGAAGAGTTATAAAATGTTACATTTCTTCCTAAACATAACCCTTTACCACATGACCCAAAAAAAAATGATGCCATATAACCTCTTAAATTCATAAAAATAACGTTGTCTGGTAGCCAATTAGTTAACCACAAAACAAAATGCAATGGCAAATCATACCTTAACAAACGTTTTAATTTAGACATTTGACTTCTCTTTTTTATAATTATTTACATACGCTAAAATTGTATCATTCATTTTCTTAGACTGTATTTCAAAAGTAACTTCTGATACTGTTTCCAATCCATTACGAATCAGTTTACGTCTTAATTCATCATTTGTTATAAGTCTTTTTATCGACTCTTTTATATGTGTGGGGTTGCGTTTCTTTATAAATAATGCGTCATGTTCATGTTTCAAATAATGCGGAACAGATCCAATCTCAGTGACAATTACAGGTGTTGAACTTGCTAATGCTTCCCACACAGTTCTGGGAAATCCTTCATTTACTTGTGAAGCTAAAATAAAATAATCGGCTCTTCTGTAATATCCAAATAACTCTTCACCCACGTTTTTCTTCCCATGGAAAATAATTTGTGCCCCAATATTCAAATCTTCTACTTTTTTCTTAATAATATCCGCAATCTGATCACCCGGTTCAATCCATCCAACAATATTCAAATGACAAATAATGTTATCTGCTTTTAATAGGCTTATTGCTTCAATAATTTCCAATATACCCTTACCGCTTTCAATCCTTCCTGTGAAAAGTATTTGATAGGGTGATTTATTTGTCACATCATTTCGTGCAAAAAAATCGCTTTTCTTTAATGTAGTTGTTTTAATAGGCACACAAACTCCTGCAAATTGTTTGTATTTATTATACACAACTGCACTGTTACAAAACACCAAGCCATCTTTTGCATATTTCTGCTGTTTATTCTCATTCCATAATACATATTGCTTAATTAAGCTTCTTCTCCATTTTGCTTGTTGAATATTGTCTACATGTTCTAACATTTCTCCGACCACCAAATATGCATAGGGAATATTCCCTTTTACTGTTTTTGTTATCAGAGGTAGCAAAGGAGTTGGTGCTCTAACCAACATTATGTCTATTTCCTTAACTCCTTCAGCAATTCTTTTTTCCATAAATGGATAAAGTAATAGCCTTACAGGAATTGGATAGTGTGTAACAAGACTAACTAATTTAACCTTACTTGACTGTATAGTGTAATCCAAAGTATCAATTTGACCAGATGTAGGCTTGTATAAAAACAAAGTTATACTATCAAAAAAATCGGCAAGACTGTCTATAAAGAGTCCTTGCAAAGAAAGCGTATAGATACGCCCGTCTTTAATATAAGCAGGAATGTGATAATGAAAACCTAAACGCATCTTAATTGGCTAGTATTCTTTGAATAGGTAAAAAAACAGCATCTCTTATTTGTCTAAAAAGAGATGGCTGATTCAATGTGATTCTCCCCTTTCCTTTTTTATTCAAAATGCCATAATAACTATTGATATGTGATATTCCATATTGTTTATATTTATCTAAAAACTCAGGTTCTATTGTTTTCCCTAGTCTATAAAATGTAGCATCATAGTTAAGTTGTTTTGCAAATTTGGAAATAGCACTCAATCCTTGGTCAATTCCATCTTTTACATATGAACCAAAATATATCGCAAACATACCATCTTCAACTAAGTGTTCATCCAGTTTCTCGAGTATATCAGGTATTTCTTCCAAACCTGCTTTTTCAATATCGATAAACCATGGATTAGCCAGAATCAGATCGAATTTTTCATTTAAGTTTTCAAACAAATCAGATTCCAACACTTCAAATTTGTTTTTTAATCCGTTTAATTCAGCTGAAGTAGCTGTAAATGTTACTGCGCGTGGATTAATATCGATACCTACTAATTTATCACAAAAGTGAGCAATGCTAATTAATTGTACCCCCGTACCACAGCCTAACTCCAGTGCTTTTTTGAAATGCAAACCTCGTAAATGCTTTAAATTATATTGAACAAATTTAACTGAATCAGCACCAACATATACCCTGTCCTTGGGTTTAACATCATCATATTGATGGATATAGGAAGTATTGTGGTCATCACGCAATATGATGTTATCTCCTATTGGCAAAAAACTGATAATTAAACTAATAGATTCCCTGTGATTAATGACTAACCCACATGACAAGCCTTTATTCAACCAATTTTCGCCCATATTGGCAACTACTATATTCTTGGGAAAGCTTTTGTTTAAAAAGCTAAATTCATACAAAAATTTAAGTTTTGAATTGAATATTGAAAGTATATTTAAATACACAGAAGGCACTATTGAAAAATAAAACATCAGGTGTTTCTTTTTGCTAAAAAGATTCATCACATTTTCAGGCTCCTTAAAAAAACCAAATACACTAGTTCTTGATGGAATATATTGTAATTTTTTATACTGATTTTTTACTAATATCTCAATCGTTTCTTTTAAAAATTCAATCTGTTTATTATCCATTCTTGATGTCATTTTATGATGCTGATATTTTGATGGTGATAGATTTTGGAAGTAAATTTATGGATATCGTCTCCCGGATATATTCCTATTCTTGACATTTCGTATGTATCATGTTTCTTCAAAATCCCTGGTGTAAACATCACCGCATTTGCGTAATATGATTTTGCCTTTTCTCTAACCAATTCTCCAACTAATGCATTTGAACCAAATGGGTAGCAAAATGAAGTGACCGGTTTGTTTGTGAGTATTTTGATAATTCTTTTCGATTCTGACAACTCATATTCGATCTCTTTTTCATTACAAAGACTAAAAATAGGATGTGTCATTGAATGTGATTGAATGGAAATGTTTATGTTATTACTCAATTGTGTCACTTCTTCTTTCGAAATTACCCTATGACTGATTGGTATCAGATTCACTTCAAATTGATTCTGCTCGGCACAATGATTAAATTCCGTTTCTAAATCTGCAATTTTAGTACCTGATGTATAACCATCCTGTGTTACATATTGAGTCGCACTCGCTTTTTCTTTTTTGGTACTGGTTAATATTTTCTTATTTCTATATATGATATGATCTCTGTTCTTAATCAGATAAAGTATTTTATCATAATATAAGCTATCATTTTCCAAACAAGCTTTAACCGGCAAATATAAAGTCGCAGGAACATTTAACCGGTTGCATATGTTAACCAAAGTATCTGTGTGAATCTTCACACAATCATCTAACGTAATTGCACAACAACCTCTATCAGAGTTTGTCAATTCTGAAACATGTTTTATCCTATAATATTTTTTTAGATATTTAATATGGCTTTCCACTTCTTGTGGGTTGATTTCATGATAACAAACTATAAAAGGCGCTAATCTTTGGGCAAATATTCGTGTAATCCAATTAAGTAAAAACCATTTTCTAACAAAGAAATACAATCGATTAATCATTTTTAGTCTTTTGACATGAGTAAATAATTTCCAAGTGCCAAATAATCCAAACGTCCATCTTTAAAAGCTTTTACTGCATCATATGGATTGCAAATAATTGGCTCTTCATGCATATTATAACTGGTGTTTACCAAATTTGGAATTCCTGTTAATTTATAATAAGCATCAAGTACTTTGAATGGGCTTGGATTTTCAATTTCATTAACCAATTGTGGTCTTGCTGTTCCATCAACGTGAACTGCCGCTGGAGAAAGCCTTTTCATTTCTTCTGTACAATCAACTGTGGTTGTCATGAATTTAGAAGTATATCTTACTTTATCCATATTCAAATACATCTTATCTGCCATATATGCCAATGTGACAGGGGCAAATGGCATAAACTCAGTCCTATTCAGTCTTTTATTCAACCATTTATTAATTCCTGAATCTTGAGTTGGAGCGTAGATTGTTCTGTTACATAAAGCTCTTGGACCATATTCCATTCTACCATGAAATCTTCCCACTACTTTACCTTGAGCTAGAAGTTCTGCTATTTTTTGCTCAATCTCATCATAATACTCATATGGAAAATCAAACTCTTGAATGGCTTTTTTAATTTCTTCATCACTGTAGTCAGGTCCCAGATACACATCACTCAGTGCTTGTGGTTTAAATGGATTTTGCTCGTGTGCACTTAATATTGCTGCCCCTGTGCCTATACCACAATCAGCCATACCCGGATGTACATATATTTCGGTTACCCCGGCTAACTCCATGATTCGCTGATTCATTTTTACATTTGCTGCAACTCCGCCTGCTAAACAAATTTTAGACACATGATAC
>JACCDM011632445.1_pt1 | contig 16448 bp, 13 predicted proteins | sample 7445851 | NCBI WGS metagenome assembly JACCDM01 (sample SAMN15323438, study PRJNA562643) | freshwater metagenome | isolation source: river surface water | place: USA:Blue River Watershed | collected 2017-08-16
ACCTGAAATTTCATTTTCAAACTGAAGACCAACTTTAGTTTCATCATCAGCAGGAGAAATAACAACTTGGATATCAGCAAATTTACCACGACCACCAGTTTGTTTCTTATATGTTTCTCTATGTTGAATTGTACCAGTGATTGCCTCTTTGTAAGCAACTTGTGGTGCACCTTGATTTACTTCTACTTTAAACTCACGCTTCAAACGATCCATTAAGATATCTAAGTGAAGCTCACCCATACCTGAGATAACTGTTTGTCCAGTCTCTTGATCAGTTTGTACTCTAAACGTTGGATCTTCTTCAGCTAATTTACCTAAAGCGATACCTAATTTATCAACGTCAGCTTGAGTCTTAGGCTCAATCGCTAAACCAATAACAGGTTCAGGGAAGTTCATTGACTCTAATACGATTGGGTTCTTCTCATCACAAAGTGTATCACCTGTTTTGATATCTTTAAATCCAACTACCGCTGCAATATCACCCGCACCTACTAAATCGATAGGGCTTTGCTTGTTAGCGTGCATTTGGAAGATACGTGAGATACGCTCTTTGTTATTTGAACGTGTATTGTATACATATGAACCAGCATCTAATTTACCAGAGTAAACTCTGATGAAACATAAACGACCTACGAATGGGTCAGTAGCAATTTTAAATGCTAATGCTGCAAATGGCTCCTTAACATCTGGTTTGATAGCTACTTCTTCACCTGTATCTGGATTAGTACCTACAACACCCATATTATCTAAAGGTGAAGGCAATAACTCCATCACGTAATCTAACATGGTTTGAACACCTTTATTTTTGAAAGATGAACCACAAACCATAGGTACAATTTTAGCATCTAACACAGCTTGACGTAAAGCATCTAAAACTTCACGCTCAGTAATAGTTTCTGGAGCATCAAAGAATTTTGTCATTAAGTTCTCATCGTACTCAGCAACTGATTCTAATAATTTCTCTCTCCACTCATTTACTTCATCTGTCATGTCAGCAGGAATAGGAACTTCTGTAAAAGTCATTCCTTTATCATGCTCATTCCATACAATACCTCTATTATTGATTAAGTCAACCACTCCTTTGAATGAATCTTCTGCACCAATAGGTAATTGTAAAGGAACTGCATTTGAACCTAACATGTCTTTAACTTGCTTAACAACTTTTAAGAAGTCAGCACCTGCACGGTCCATTTTATTTACGAAACCAATTCTTGGTACGTTGTAGTTATTAGCTAATCTCCAGTTAGTCTCAGATTGAGGCTCAACACCATCAACCGCTGAGAATAAGAATACTAATCCGTCTAATACACGTAATGAACGATTTACCTCTACTGTAAAGTCTACGTGACCCGGAGTATCGATAACGTTTACGTGATAATTTTGACCTCTGTATTTCCAGTTAACTGTTGTTGCAGCTGAAGTGATCGTGATACCACGCTCTTGCTCCTGTGCCATCCAGTCCATCGTTGCCGCACCCTCGTGCACCTCACCGATTTTATGACTTACACCTGCATAGTATAAAATACGCTCAGTAGTCGTTGTTTTACCCGCATCAATGTGGGCAGCGATACCGATGTTTCTTGTATATTTTAAATCTCTTGACATTGTCTTTTTATAAACTATTTGCTATTTGACTAGAATCTGAAATGCGAGAACGCTTTGTTAGCCTCAGCCATTTTATGCGTATCTTCTTTTTTCTTGATTGCTGCACCTTCGTTCTTTGAAGCTGCAATGATTTCTGCCGCTAAACGGTCAACCATTGTTTTTTCACCACGCTTACGTGCATAACCAATTAACCACTTCATACCTAAAGCAGACTTACGCTCAGGGCGAACTTCTGTAGGTACTTGGAAGTTAGCACCACCTACACGACGGCTCTTTACTTCTACAGCTGGCATTACATTAGATAGAGCTTTTTTCCAAGTCTCTAATCCGTTTTCACTAGTTTTTGATTCTACTAATTCAATAGCATCATAAAAAATACCAAAAGCAGTTGATTTCTTACCTTGGTACATCATATTATTAACGAATTTAGTTACCATCACGTCGTTAAACTTCGGATCAGGTAGTATAATTCTCTTTTTAGGTTTTGACTTTCTCATTTTTCTTCAATCGTATTGTTCAACCAATTATTTCTTTTTACCCTTTGTTGCTGCCGGAGCTGCTCCTGGTTTTGGTTTCTTAGTACCGTATTTAGAACGACGTTGGTTTCTTCCTTCAACACCTGATGTATCTAATGTTCCACGAATGATGTGGTAACGTACACCTGGTAAATCTTTCACCCTACCGCCTCTAATCAATACTATTGAGTGCTCTTGTAAGTTATGACCTTCACCCGGGATGTATGCGTTTACTTCCTTTGTGTTTGTCAAACGTACCCTAGCTACCTTACGCATTGCCGAATTTGGTTTCTTGGGAGTGGTTGTATATACACGTGTACATACCCCTCTTCGCTGCGGACATGAGTCCAATGCTGGTGACTTACTTTTGTCAACCAAAGCTACTCTTCCTTTTCTAACTAACTGTTGTATAGTAGGCATTTTAAAAATTTATTTATTAATTAATTTGTTTCAATTCAAACTCGTAAGGGCACAATACGCCCTTTTGAGGGACTGCAAAGGTAACAACAATCTATTAATTTACAAGGGCTAATGATAAATATTATCAAGAATTTTCAGCCTTAGTCTCTAAGAATGAGCTATTATAGGTTAAATAGCTGAAAATCAGTTGTATTTTGTCATCGTAAGCTCGGTTCCGATACTGACAAAACTCTTTATCATCTCTATAGATTTACCAATTAATGCGGGTATTTCTTTCTGTTCATCGTCATCGAACGAACTTAAGACATAATCTACCTGTCGACCTTTCGGAAAATTATCTCCTATGCCAAATCTGAGCCTTGGATAGTTCGAATGCCCTAATAACGCATTGATGTTTTTTAAGCCATTATGTCCGGCGTCAGAACCCTTCGGACGCATTTTTACGCTTCCAAACGGAATTGCTAAGTCATCTACAATCACCAAAACGTGATTTACAGGCACTTTTAAGGCATCCATCCAATATTTTAAAGCCTTCCCACTTAAATTCATATAAGTTGTAGGCTTAATTAGATGCACCTGTCTACCCTTCATCGAAAAGTCGGTATAATACGCATGGCGCTCGGTGACGAATTTAGCTCCTTGTTCTTTAGCCAATTCATCTAAAACCATAAAGCCGATGTTGTGTCGAGTATCAGCGTACTCGGGGCCGATGTTACCGAGACCGACGATTAGGTATTTCATGTGCCAAATATAGGTTGGAGAATTCAGAATTCAGAATTATGGATGTAGAATGTAGGATGTAGGATGTAAAATGTAGGATAAAAGGTTGCATAATTAATCCATCATTTATGCAGTTGTTACAAATATTTAAAAGTCCAAAATTTGATCAAAAAACTATGACTGAGAATATAATTGAAACTATGACTTTTAATTTTGCTTTGGAGATAATTAAATTATGCAAAAAATTAAAAGAAAATAAAGAATACCAATTTAATGATCAATTGTTTAGGTCAGGCACTAGCATTGGGGCTAATGTACACGAAGCTGAATCGGCGTTCAGTAAAAGAGAATTTGTATATAAGCTATCAATTTCTTTAAAAGAAGCTAGAGAAACCCGTTATTGGTTATTACTTCTAAAAGAATCAAAGACATTAGACGAAGAGGATATACAACATAATCTAAAAGAAGTAGAAAGCATATTTAACATACTAAGTAGAATAATTACTACGACTAAACAGAAATATGATTTAAAATAATTTTACACCTTACATCCTACATTTTACATCAAGAAATAAAAAATCTTCAAACCAAAAAAGGCCGCATATAGCGGCCTTTTTTGGTTTGAAGATTTTTTATTTCTTACCTGCTTCTTTCGCTTCTGCTGCTGCAGCCTCACGAAGAGCTCTTGATGTTTCTACTGAAACGATAGAGTTTGATTTAGCATCTAAGATTGTTAAGTTTTCAACTTGAACCTCTGATACACGAATCATTTTACCTAACTCTAAGTTGTCAATATTGATAACAATATTGTCAGTCATATCTTTCGGTAAACCTCTAACTTTTAACTTCTTAATCTTGTGAACTAACTTACCACCCATTTTAACACCTGGAGATGAACCAGCGAATTTTACAGGAACTAACATAGTTACTGGTTTGTTTTCGTCGATTTCTAAGAAGTCAATATGGTTAATTAAGTCTGTCAACGGGTGAAATTGAATATCTTGCATTGTTGCACGATATTTTTTACCATCGATAGTTAAGTCTACGAAGTAAACTTCTGGAGTGTAAACTAGGTGCTTAAGATCTGCTTCGAATACTGAAAAGTGAACTTGTTCTTTTCCACCGTACAATACACAAGGAACCTTACCTTCGTAACGTAATTCCTTAGCATCTCTTTTCCCTACGTTCTGACGTGCAGAACCGCTAATAGAGATTGATTTCATAATTATTTGATTTAAATGATTTTATTAAGGCCGCAAATGTATGATTCTCGTGTGAGGAAACAAAATTTTATTGTATTGCGTATAGCGTACAGCGTATTGCGCTATTCGTAATACGCATTACGCCGTACTAATTAAGATATCTTAAACAAATCCGATATCGAACCATGCTCATTTACATTTGAGATGGCTTTGCTAAATAATTCAGCTACCGATAATACTTTGATTTTTGAACTTTGATGTTTTAGAGGGATGGTATCGCAAACAATCAACTCATCTAATACAGAGTTTTCTATGTTTTCATATGCCTTGCCTGATAAAACTGGATGAGTACATACCGCTCTTACGCTGTTTGCACCTTTATCCATAATTAATTTTGCTGCTTTAGTTAATGTACCTGCCGTGTCAATCAAGTCATCTACTAATACTATATCTTGGCCCTCAACATCCCCAATAACATTCATAGATTCAATTTCGTTGGCACGCTTACGTTGCTTATCACAAATGACCATTTCTACATTTAATGCTTTAGCAAAAACTCTAGCACGACTAGTGCCTCCCATATCGGGTGCAGCTATTGTTAGATTTTTTAAGCCCAATGATTTAATGTATGGAACAAATATGATAGATGCATCTAAGTGATCTACTGGTATATCGAAGAATCCTTGAATCTGAGCCGCATGCAAATCCATCGTCATTACTCGGTGAGCACCTGCAGCTGTCAACATGTTAGCTACTAATCTCGATCCGATTGATACACGAGGCTTGTCTTTACGGTCTTGGCGTGCTAAACCAAAATAAGGTATTACCGCTATAATATAATGTGCCGAAGCTCTCTTCGCTGCATCAATCATCAACAACAATTCCATTAAATTGTCAGAGGGAGCGTAAGTAGATTGAATTAAGAAAATATCGTTTCCACGAACAGACTCATTAAAATTAGGTTGAAACTCGCCGTCGCTGAAACGACTTAGTATCAAATCACCTAATTTATTACCACCTGCTTCTGCGATGCGTTGAGCTAAATCAGCACTTGCTGAACCCGCAAATAATTTAATAGGGTTAAATTGTAATGGCATATAGAGGGTACATTATAAAAAAAGGGACTGCGTTAAAAAAAATTTACTCGCAATCCCTTCCTTGGTTGGTTGTCCGACTAGGGCTCGAACCTAGACTCTTCTGGACCAAAACCAGACGTGTTGCCAGTTACACCATCGGACAATCGATAAACAATGTTTTGTTTACGGACTGCAAATGTAGGAAAGGGATTGTTGATTGCAAAAAAAATTACAAAAAAGTTGTACTTACTTGAATTTGAGCATAAATTGAATTATTGCAACTAATATCTGGTAACTAGTTACTAGTTACTAGTTACATATTAGCCTACAATCTATCAATATTATTACTCTAAAAACGAAATAAATTCCTATTTTCGACGCTTAGCATTTACAAAAAATTGAATTAAATAAACCTTATGTTAAAATTTAAATCACTAAACAATTGGTTCGGATGGCTGAGTTTTGCCATTGCGACTTTCGTTTACGCGTCGACGATGGAGAGAACGGCAAGTTTTTGGGATTGTGGCGAGTTTATTGCTGCAGCTTACAAACTTCAAGTTGTTCACCCACCAGGTGCCCCTCTTTTCTTAATGATCGAACGTTTGTTCGCATTGTTCGCTGGCTCTAATCAAGAGAATGTAGCTTTCTTCACTAACCTTGGTTCAGCATTATCAAGTTCGTTTACAATATTATTTTTATTCTGGACGATCACTTTACTTGCTAAGAAACTAGTAGGCAAAAAAGATGAAGAGTTTAATTCTACTGATTTAATATTGGTAATTGGCTCAGGACTTGTTGGTGCATTAGCTTATACATTTTCTGATACGTTTTGGTTTTCTGCTGTTGAGACTGAGGTTTACGCTATGTCGTCACTTTGTACTGCAGCTGTTTATTGGGCGATATTAAAATGGGATAATATAGCAGATCAACGTCATTCAGATCGTTGGTTAGTATTTATAGGTTTGATCGTGGGTCTTTCAATTGGTGTTCACTTATTGAACTTATTGGCGATACCTGCTATTGCTTTTGTTTATTACTTCAGAAGATTTAAATCATCAACTAAAGGAATTGTTTATACTTCATTAGCTTCTATTGGTGTATTAGGATTTATACAATTTGGTATTATACCAGGAGTAGTAACTATAGCAAGTAAATTTGATTTACTTTTTGTAAACGTAATGGGTTTACCTTATTGGTTAGGCGCTTTCGTTTGGTTCATCATATTAATTGGAGCTACAGTTTATGGTATCATGTACAGTATCAAAAAACGTAATGTTATTTTGAATACTGCAATGATGATCTTCACTTCAATATTGATTGGTTATTCTTCTTATGCAATGATTTCTATTCGTGCAAAAGCTGACCCTAACATCAATATGTATGCAAACGATAACATCTTCAATTTGATTTCATATTTAAATCGTGAACAGTATGGAGAAACTCCGTTGTTAAGCGGACAGTTTTTTACTGCTTCATTAGTTGAAGAGAAAGAAGGTGCAATGCAATATGTAAGAACAGAAGATAAGTATGTTGAGACTGTAAGAAAAACTAAACCAGTTTGGGATCCGAAACAATCAGGCTTCTTCCCTCGCATGTGGAGTAACCAACAAAACCATATTAGTTTTTACAAATCATGGTCTAGTTTAAAATCTACAAGTCGTAAACCTAGTATGGGTGAGAATTTACACTTCTTCTTCACTTATCAACTAGGGCATATGTATTGGAGATATTTCATGTGGAATTTCGCTGGTCGCCAAAACGACATTCAAGGTCATGGTAATATTACTGATGGTAATTGGTTGAGTGGTGTTAAAGCTATCGATGAATATCGCTTAGGTCCGCAAGATAATTTACCTCATTACTTAAGAGAAAATACTTCAAGAAATGAATTATATTTCTTACCATTAATTTTGGGTCTTATCGGATTATTATTTCATTTCAGAAAAAATACAAAAGACGCATCAGTAGTAATGATGCTATTCTTCTTCACAGGTATTGCAATTGTGCTATACTTAAATCAATACCCATATCAACCACGTGAACGTGACTACGCTTATGTTGGTTCGTTCTATGCTTTTGCTATTTGGATTGGTTTAGGTGTTTATGGTTTGTATGATTTAATTTCTAAAAAATTAAATGGAGCAATCGTTGCAACCGGAGTCACTGCTTTAACTTTAGTAGCTGTACCAGTATTAATGGCAAGTGAAGAATGGGATGACCATGATCGTTCTAATAGAACAGTTGTTCGCGACTTTGCACATAACTATTTAAATTCTTGCGCACCAAATGCAATACTATTTACAATGGGTGATAATGAAACCTACCCATTATGGTATGCTCAAGAAGTTGAAGGTATTCGTACGGATGTTCGCGTTGTGAATCTTAGTTTGTTGGGTATGGATTGGTACATTAATCAAATGCGTGATACGACTTTAGACGCTACTCCAATACCATTCACTGTTAACCCTGATAAATACACTCAAGGTACACGTGATTATATACCATATTACGATATGAAAATTGCAGGTGTGTCAGACTTAAAAGAAGTTATAAACTTTGTAACGAGTGATGACAAACAAGCGATGATGCAAACTCGTTCTGGCAAATCTATTAACGTATTACCTACTAAAACAGTTCGTATTAAAGTTGATAAGGCAAAAGTAATTGCAGCTGGTGTAGTGCCTGCTAAAGACTCTGCATTAATAGTTGATTATATTGAATTCACTCTTAATAAAGATGGTATCGTTAAAAATGATTTAATGGTATTAGATTTATTAGCAAACAATACTTGGGATCGCCCAATCTATTTCGCTGCAACTATGGGTCAAGATAATTACTATGGCTTAAATGATTATTTACGTTTAGAAGGTTTAGCTTTAAGAGTTGTTCCTATTCGTGCACAAAGAAATCCGTTTGGCACACCAGGTGCTGTTAACGTAGACAATATGTACGATAACGTAATGAATAAATTCAAGTGGGGTAATATGAGTGATTCATCTGTTTACATTGATCCTGAAACAGCTAGAATGTCATACAGCTTTAGAATTCAATTTTTCCAATTAGCAGAATATTTATTAGCTGAAGGTAAGAAAGACTCTTGTATAAAAGCTATTGATAAAATGTTTGAAATATTGCCAAAAGCTGCAATTCCATTACAATACAAAACTTTCGATTTCAGATTTGTGGACTTATACTATCGTTGTTCTCAAAATGCTAAGGCAGTAGCTTTATCAAATAGAATTACAGCTGAGATTAAAGAGAATATGGATTACTATAAGCAATTCACTGGCAAGAAAATGAATATGTATACTGAAGATATTCAGCAAGGTATTGCTATCTTAAATGAACTTGCAAGAATTTCTTCACAAAATAATGACGCTAAGCAAAGTGATGAGTTAAGTAAACTTTCAAGTGCTTACCAAAAAGATTTCCAATATCTATTTCAATAAATTATAGATCAATAATTACAAAAGGGATGTACAATTGTACATCCCTTTTTTTGTTTGTAACCTTTTTAAAATATTGGCGTAAGAGGAATTTAAAAAACAACGCTCATGATTACACAATTAATAACAATTGATAAAGCGAATGAAATTCATACTCATTATGCAAACTTTAATTCATTGTTCTTACAAGAACAATTTCTCTTATCAAATTTAGGTAAAGAATTATTACAAGATTTAAAATTGTGTTTAGGTAATAATTTAATAAATAAGGCAGAAGTTTTATTAGTTGCAATTACTTCATGGATAAAAAAAGATGTAAATTATTATTTGAAATTCATGGCTGATAAAAACAAAACTATGTATGAGTGGGACATAGTTTGCAACCTACAAACTCTAGGAGAAATAGTGAATTTATTAGAAGATCATAAGTTATATAACGCTTCATATTTATTACAAAGAGATTACTCGAAATTGAATATTAAATATTCGATAATGAGTGAACATGTAAAACTTACTGCATAAAAAAAGGGCTGATAAAATTATCAGCCCTTTTTTTATTATTTAAGTTTTAAATTTCTTGAACAACACCCATCTTGCTGAATTTTTCAATTCTTTCTTCGATACGTTTTTCTGCATCAAGCTTACTTAAGTCAGCTAAGTCTTTAATTATTTGATTTTTTACGTTTTCTATAATGAAAGCTGGATCGTTGTGAGCACCACCCATTGGTTCTTTGATGATACCATCAATTAATCCATTCTTCAACATATCAGAAGAAGTTAATTTCAAAGCATCTGCCGCCTTTTCTTTAAAGTCCCAACTACGCCATAAAATTGATGAACAAGACTCAGGTGAAATTACTGAATACCATGTATGCTCTAACATATATACTTTATCACCTATGCCTATACCTAAAGCTCCACCTGACGCACCCTCACCTACAATAAAGCAGATTACTGGTACTTTTAAAACTGACATCTCTAATAGGTTTCTAGCGATTGCCTCACCTTGTCCGCGTTCTTCAGCTTCTAAACCTGGGTAAGCACCCGGAGTATCAATGAATGTAACTACAGGTTTGTTGAACTTCTCTGCAAGCTTCATTAATCTTAAAGCTTTTCTATAACCTTCTGGGTTTGCCATACCGAAGTTACGATACTGACGCATTTTAGTATTGATACCTTTTTGATGTCCGATAAACATTACTGTTTGTCCGTTCAATGTACCAAAACCACCAACTATAGCTTTGTCATCTTTAACCGTTCTGTCACCGTGTAATTCAATAAAATCATCACACATACCTTCAATGTATTGAAGAGTATAAGGTCTTTCAGGGTGGCGAGAGATTTGAACTTTCTGCCATCCGGTTAAATTAGAATATAAATCTTTTTTAGTCTGCTCTATTTTAGCTTCTAATTCTTTTATAGTAGCACCAGCATCAACTTTTGACTTTTCAGCCACTTGTTTCACTTTCTCCAATTGATCATATAATTCAGCAATTGGTTTTTCGAAATCAAAAGATACGTTCATGGGTAATTCTTGATTGTTTAGGGGATGAAATTAATAAAATTTATAGCAATTACGATAAGAAAATATAAAAGGGGCTTATATGCTTATTCCTAGGCCAATATAATATGATCGAGGGTCTGAGACGATGATACCCGGACCAGGGTAACCTTCAGCACGGCGTGTAAAATAAATTGCATTCAAGACATTATTTACACCTGCAGTAATTTTCAATCGCTTGTACTTATAGTCGGCTGAAAAATCTAATACATCATATGCTGGTATAATACCACTCACCGCATTACTAGTTTGAATCGCATTACTAGCATCAGAAAATTGCTCTGTTAAATATGAATATTGAATCGATGCTGAGAAATCTTTATACTTAGTTTGTAAACCTAATTTAATATTCCATTCAGGTACATATTCTACCTTGTTACCTTCAACACTTTTATCTTTTGCGTTAATATAATTTGAACGGATGTGAGCAATGTTTAAATATGTACGTAATATCAAAGCATGCTTTTCATTAGAAAGCCATTTCATTAAATCAGTTTCTACTAAACTTTCGATACCTACATTTCTTGAGTTCGATAAATTTGTTCTGTATCTGTATATCTGAAAACTTTGTGTATCAGATTTTAATATTGTACCAATACGATCTTTGTATGCAATTAAAAATGCAGTAACATCATAATATAACTTAGCTTCTCTATTACCTCTAAATCCTATATCTACAGAGTATCCTTTCTCATCTTTCAAATTAGGGTCGACAACAAAATTCGGATTAGCTACACGCATATCGTTAAAATTGATTGAACGGTAATTCTGTGATATGTTTAAATACAATTCATCGAACTCGTTGAGTTTTTTTGATACACCTATACCGGCTAAAATAAATTGACGATCTGAATTTCTATTTTCATCAACTCTGTTTTTATAGATAATTGTACCTGCTAAATTTCTTTGAATTTCATTGTAATAACCTTCTGCATTAGTAGATATATATTCATATCTAATACCAGGTGTTATATTTATTGAATTTGTAATTGGTATTATAAATTCTGAAAATACTGAGATGTTTTTACTTGGAAATGTATATGAAGAATAATCAAGTGCATCTGGATTTATAAAATTGAAATCAGATTTGTTACCAGTAGAATTTCTATTCGCTAAACCTTGCTTGCGCGCTGTATGACCTTGATAATATCTTGTACCTATCAAAAAAGTTGATGGCCTTTTATTAAGGAAAAAGGTATGTATTATACGAGTCTCATGTCCGATGTTATTATATCTATCTACCCAATAATCTCTTTCAGTCATTGGGTCTACACGATTAATAAAACCTAATATACCTAGAGCTTCTCTACTAGCGTTCAACACAAATGTTTTTGAGTTTAATCGCCATGAAGAATTAAAACTATGCTCATAAATCAAAGCCGATAATGACCAATTTACTTTGAACCAATTTCTAGATCTATAGCTTGCTTTCGGATTACTTATAAACTGCGCATCTGTTAATCCGCCTGCCTGTTGAGCTAAATAATGCATATAAGTTTGCTCAAATTTCAATTTCGATTTTTGGTTTATCTTGTATTCTATATTAGCGAAATAAGTATGTTGGTTAAAACCAGAATTTTCTCTCCAACCATCTCCTCTTTTAAATTGATAAAACTGAAAAGTAGACCACTTATTTTTATTAATTGAAAACGAAGTAGTATTAGTAAATAAATTAAATGAAGCAATGGTATTTTTTTGCTCTATAGAAAATGATTTAGATTGATCTGCAGACTTTAATTTAAAATTTATAAATCCTCCGAATTGTGTACCATATTGTAATGATGCGGCACCTCTTACCACTTCTATTCTATCAATTAAATCTGCAGGAGGTGTATAATAACTTTCTGGGTAACCTAAAGCATCGGCACTTATATCGTAACCATTTTGTCGCGTATTGAAATTAGATACCCTGTTGGGGTTTAGTCCGCGCCCGCCAATACCTAACTGTAAGCCAGCACCATCATTTTCAAAAATATTTAAACCAGCTACTTTAGAAAATATTTGTCTTGCATTATTTGACGCTAAGTTGACATTCATCTCTGAAAGTAAAATCACTTCTGATTTTTTGCCAGCATAAATTGCATCAGCTTCAACATTCTTTAATTTCATGATGCTCATGCTCGAAGCCTTATCTCTTACAACAACTTCTGAAAGCTCAGACTTCAAAGTATCTTTCAACACATTTTGAGCAGATGAAAACGAACTAACAAAGACTAAAAAAACACACAAATTAATTCTCATAATTCAATATCCATTCTTTGTTTTGAAAACTATCTTCTACTTTCATTAAATCAATAGTAGTATCTATAAATAATTTTGAACCTTCAGCATTTAAATTCACATATGACTCTACATATACCTTCGGATGTTCAAAACCTTTAGCTGAGTAGTGCTTACCTAAATAATGAGCATACTGTAAAATCATATCTGGCTGAGTGGCCATCATTTTTTCTTGGTTCTTAGTTAAGAATTCTTTGTTATCAACTTCAATTCGCTTTTTTGTTTTTGAATCTTCAACATAGAAAAATGCTGTGCCTGCTTTTTCCATTAACATTACTCGCCAAGAAAATCTATAACCTTGCTCTGTCCAGAATAACTTACCTGGGTACGCTAAATATCTAAATGGCAAAATAATTTGTAATGCAAAAAACAATAGAAACAAAGCGTAAAGTCTAATATTTACATATGAAATAGGTTTAATTTCAACTTGATGTTGATCTTTAGATTTCAAAATTGATTTTAATTTATTTACTACACTAACATGAATTTCTTCTGAAAAGAAAATTAGTGTTGACATAATCATAACATATGGGAACACCCCTATTGGGAAAAGTATACGAGTTAAAACATGAAAAACTAATACTAAGAAATATGCATATGGTCTAGTTCTAGCGTTAAGTAAAAAGAATACTATGAATAAATCATAAATAGCACCAAACCATGAAAATAAGTATGCTACAATTTCATAGTTTAACAAAGAACCAATTATTGGCAAATGAGAATTTGCGGGCAACCATATTTTTAGTGGCTGCGCTTGAATCAGCCAATCGTAATTTAACTTTGCTATACCTGCAAATATATATACGATTGAAAGCTGCAATTTTGGTAAGAACAAATAGAAGTTTGGTACTTCTTTCATTTCTTTAACCCATGCATATTTAACATCTAACGAAAATGATTTATGTGATGGCAAAAAAATCATTATGAATGCCAATAAACTTACAAAGTAGTAATGGTTTAAATAATTTGATTGATCTAATAATTCAACATATGTAAAAGTTAAAAAAAATACAGTAGCTGATATTCTATAGAAACATCCGAATAAAATACCAAAACAAGAAAGTAGCATAAAAAAGAAAACAGCGTACATAGCTTGTTCTGGCAATACTTCGAGCCAAGAGAAGCCATAATATTTAAAGTGAAAATCTGGCTTCACATAAAATTCGTAAACCCAACCCTTTGATATAAAACGGATGGTACTATATAACATCATGAGTGCGAATATTATTCGAAAACTCACTAATGTTTCTATTTTACTTTTTTTGTTTATGTAATTATATAGCGTTGTCACTAGTCACCGTCATTATCTTGATAAGTAATCATAATACCTAGTGCTGAGGGCATATCAGTTTTCATGTAAATGATTGCTTTCTGTATTTCATTATAAGCTTCTTCAACAGCAGTAGGATTTGTTCTTATTGCATCAGATAAGTTTGCGGGTAATGCAGAAACTTTTTGTTTAGCGATATTTAATTGCTCATTGATTTTGATTGATAAATTAACTCCATTATGCTGAGCATTCACAGCATCTAAATAATCATCGAGACCGACACCTGTAATTGTTGAGGTAACATTGCCATTAAAATTATTTTGAATCGATTCAATGTTTAATAAAATAAGTTCTTTTGAAATACCTGAGTAATAAGCTTCAGTCATTTCAGGTAAAATAGCACCCATTGTTTTTTTACCAAGAGGTATACCAACTTTAGGATTTTTAATTATTTCATAATCGAAATTCAATTGATTAACTAACATGCCTAATGAACTGCCAACATCCACTCCATTATTATTCACAAACTGTGAAGGATAGTTGCCGAATATCCAAGCTGAGTAAACAAATTCTACTTTATCTTTTACATCTAATAAAACATTGTTAATGTATTGTTGATTTTTGTTATTAGATAAATAAGTAATCTGATCTTCAGAGTTATTGTATTTATTGAATAAATAATCAAGCGCAGGTAAGCCTTTTGCATCTAAGTTTGAAGCATTACTTAAGTTGTAATTTTGACTTTGTATGTTACTTGAAATTTGAAATGTATCAGTGGGGAATGTATTGATGTTTGCTCGTAACAATATTTGTTCAGCCGGACCTATTTCAAAAACACTACAAAATTGCCATGCTTTATAGGTATTATTCATAGCATTTTGAAGAATTGTAAGATTAACTTCTGAGGGACTGGATTTAAATTTTGTCCATACGCTATCAAGTTCATCAATTGAATTATTTAAACTTTTATAATGACGAGGAATAATATGGTCAGCATAATGACTTAACAGTCCTGTTCTGTCGAAGTTTACATTCTTTGTTAATGACGAATCATCTTTACAAGAAGTAAAGATGATTGACATTGTTAAGGCTAAATAAAGTAAATTCTTTTTCATAGTTTCATTACAGAATATCTTTAACCGATTCTAAAGAATAGATTTCAGCGATCCTGTTTTTTAATGTTTCAATTGTATTTAGAGATATTTCATAATTATTAGAACCTAAAAGATTCATTAATTCTGAAATTTCTGTTTCAGTAATTTTCTTTCTGGTGTTAAACTTCAGCGCATATATAAATACGTAGCATTCAGACAATGTATGGTTACGTTTAGCATCATCTGCAAAATTCGTTTTAGCCTGATTTAAATAGTTAATAGCAGTAGCGGCCATTACTTTTTCTAATTCAGAATTGATAATTTGTATTTGTAAATCTCTGGTAGTATAATCTTTATTATTAATAGCTGATCTTCCTTTAATAAATGCATTCATGATAGTTTTATTACAATCAAGAATCGCGTTTCGTGAATTAATATATCTACTTAAAAATTTAATTCCATTCACATTTGTAGGGAAATCTATAGGTACTGCTAAGTATCCGAATGCTTCGTCCCAGTGATGTTGCATAGCTGTTCCTTGATTTGGAATTACTGTTTCATTATCAACATTCATTTTTTCGGTTGATAAATAAATTGAGGTAATTTGATAATACAAGAATGCACCATACAATCCTTTTTCAATTAATTCTTTGTATTCAATACCATTTTCATCAAAAAGATATTTACTAGTTCCATCAATACTTAATATTCTTCCGGCTTTACCATTTGCACCAGTATTAATAGAAGCACTAACTCTTTCTAAAGAGTCAAAATATTGTTCGAATAAAGCTCGCTCTGATAAAAATGTTTTGTCTTTGATTTGTTTACCTGAAGTATTTAACGTTGAATCAGAGAAACGATTATTCATGTTTGAAAACATTTCCTTTAATAATGTAGCATTTACTATTACGCCATCATTATTACCTTTTCTAATTTCAAAAATTAATTCATCAAGCATTTTGATTCGCTGACTTTGACCTGAATAGTTCACATTATCGAATATGTAACTTGTAGGGATTTCATAGGTTGATGCAGGGTCTTGTTCGTCTTTTTGGCATGCAGTTAAAATGACGATACTGCACATAAATAATACTGATTGGTAGATCTTGTTTTTCATATAAATGTTTGCAAATATAAAACCTTATTTAGACTAAGTCTTAACAAGGACAAAGATTAATCTTATTTAGATTAATTCCAAATAAAAGAAAAACAATGCTACAAGACGCTGAATATTAGGGATATAAAATAAATAAACCCAG
>JACCDM010515779.1_pt1 | contig 16432 bp, 19 predicted proteins | sample 7445851 | NCBI WGS metagenome assembly JACCDM01 (sample SAMN15323438, study PRJNA562643) | freshwater metagenome | isolation source: river surface water | place: USA:Blue River Watershed | collected 2017-08-16
CCGGCCTGATCCTGTCGATGGCGCCGCTGGACCAGCAGCTGCACGACACCTACTACGTGGTGGCCCACTTCCACTACACCATGGTGGCCGGCTCCCTGTTCGCCCTGTTCGGTGGCTTCTTCTACTGGGCGCCCAAGTGGTCGGGTGTGATGTACAACGAAACCCGCGGCAAGATCCACTTCTGGCTCTCGCTGGTGTTCTTCAACATCACCTTCTTCCCGCAGCACTTCCTGGGTCTGGCCGGCATGCCCCGCCGCTATGCCGACTACCCCCTGCAGTTCGCCGACTTCAACATGCTGTCCTCGATCGGCGCCTTTGGCTTCGGTCTGATGCAGGTCTACTTCTTCCTGTTCATCGTCATTCCGGTGATGCGTGGCCAGGGCGAGAAGGCTCCGCAGCGCCCCTGGGAAGCGGCAGAAGGTCTGGAGTGGGAAGTGCCTTCGCCGGCGCCCTTCCACACCTACGAGAACCCGCCCAAGCTCAACGCCGACGCCACCCGCGTGGTGGGCTGATCTGGAACTGGCCATGACCCCTGAGGACAAACGCAAAAGCAACATCCGCCTGGCCCTGATCCTGGCGTCCGTCGCTTTGACTTTCGCCCTGGGCTTCATGGCCAAGATCGCCCTGCTGGGCGGCTGAGGACCGAACGCGATGAATCTGCGTGGCGCCAATCTCAAGATGCTGGGCAAGCTGGCCGTGATCACGGTCGGCATGTTCGGTTTTGGCTACGCGCTGATCCCCATCTACAAGCACATCTGCGAGATCACCGGGCTCAACATCCTGGCCCTGGGCGAGCGCGATTTGCCCGGCAAATCCTCGCTGGCCCGGCCCGGCAACACCCAGGTCGACACCAGCCGGCTGATCACGGTCGAGTTCGATGCCAATGTGCGTGGCCCCTGGGACTTCAAGCCCGAAAAACGTTCGATCCAGGTGCACCCGGGCGAACTGACCACGGTGCTCTACGAGTTCCAGAACATCCAGAACCGCACCATGGCGGCGCAGGCCATCCCGAGCTATGCCCCCAAGCAGGCGGCATCGCATTTCAACAAGCTCGAGTGCTTCTGCTTCAACCAGTACACGTTGGCGCCGGGCGAAAAAAAGCAGTGGCCAGTCGCTTTCGTGATCGATCCCAGGCTGTCCAAGGACGTGACCACCATCACCCTGTCCTACACCTTCTTTGAAGTGGGCAGCGGCATTCCGCCTGCGCCGGTGGCCCAGTCGGGTCCCTCAGGAGCCGCGCTGTGAGCCAGGACCTGCAGGCCCATCGGCGCTCTGGCGCCTGGATGCGCACCGTCAAGGCCGTGCTGTGGTCCTTCATCGGCTTGCGCAGCCGCCAGGAATTCAACAAGGACATGGCCCAGATCAACCCGCTGCATCTGATCGCGGCGGCTTTGCTGCTGGGGGTCTTTTTCGTGCTGGGGCTGGTGGCCCTGGTCAACTGGGTGGTGCAGTTGCCCACAGGCCTGTAACCCGTCACACAAACAAGTTTCACCAGAAAGCAAAAACAGGAGTTCCATGAGTACTACCGCCCACGGCAGCACGCCTTACTACTACGTCCCGCACGAGTCGCGGCATCCGGTCATGGCCTCCATCGGCCTGTTCTTCGTCATTCTGGGCGCGGGTCAGTGGATCAACGGTTCGGGCTGGGGCATGTACTCGACCCTGTTTGGCCTGGCCTGGTGGCTGGTGGTGCTCTACCAGTGGTTCAAGGAGGCGATTGCCGAGAGCGAAGGGGGCCTGTACGGCCGCAAGATCGACCTGTCCTACCGCTGGAGCATGACCTGGTTCATCTTCTCGGAAGTCATGTTCTTCGGCGCCTTCTTCTCGGCCCTGTGGTGGGCCCGCGCACACTCCGTGCCCGCCCTGGGCAGCCTGGACAATGCCCTGCTGTGGCCCGATTTCAAAGCGGTCTGGCCTTCGGTGTCCGCCGGCATGACAGCCTCTCCTGCGGGCATCGTCGAGCCCTTCCAGACCATGGGCCCCTTCTGGCTGCCCACCATCAACACCGCTTTGCTGCTGACCTCTGGCGTGACCCTGACCATCGCGCACCATGCGATCCAGGCCGGTGAGCGTGCCAAGACCATCCGCTGGATGTGGGTCACCGTGCTGCTGGGTGTGGTCTTCCTGTTTGTGCAGGGCTACGAATACAGCCACGCCTACAACGACCTCAACCTCAAGCTCTCTTCCGGTGTGTACGGCTCGACCTTCTACATGCTGACCGGCTTCCACGGTTTCCACGTGTTCGTGGGCATGCTGATGCTGCTGTTCATCACCCTGCGCCTGCAAAAGGGCCACTTCACGGCCGAGCGCCACTTCGGCTTCGAAGGCGCCGCCTGGTACTGGCACTTCGTGGACGTGGTCTGGCTGGGTCTGTACATCCTCGTGTACTGGATGTGAGCCCCACCCTTTCTGGCAAAAAAGCGCCCTCGGGCGCTTTTTTTGTGGGGTGCGGTGTTTCAGGCGCCTGAAGGAATCCCGGTGGGCTGGATCCAGCCCATTTTCCAGGCCAGCAGCACGCACAGGAACAGCAGGATGGAGAAGCCCACGCGGAAAGCGAGCGCGGTGGCCATGCGGCCTTTGGGTGGCGGCTGACCGCTGGCGCTGTCGTCCCTGGGGGCGCGCATCATGTAGACCAGCGCGAAAGCCAGCGAAGCGAGAATGGCGGCGAACGCCAGTGTGACCAAGATTTTCATGTGGGAGATTATCCGATGAGACAGGCCAAGTGGTCCTGGCTGAATCTGCTGGTGCTGATCGGGGCGCTGGTGGGGGTGGGGGTGACCGCATCGCTGGGCCGCTGGCAGCTCGACCGCGCGGCGCAGAAGGAGGCCCTGGCCCAGATGCGGGCCGAGCGCTCGGCCCTGCCGGCCATCGACGCGTCGGCCCTGCAGGGCCTGGACGAGCAGGCGCTGCAGGCGCTGCTGTACCGCCCCATCGTGCTGCGGGGCCGCTGGCTGGCCGAACAGACGGTGTGGCTGGAGAACCGGCAGATGGGCGGGCGGACGGGCTTTCACGTGCTCACGCCCCTGCAATTGCAGGGCAGCGCACAGGTGCTGCTGGTGCAGCGTGGCTGGGCGCCGCGCAACTTCATCGACCGCCAGGCGCTGCCGCCGATCGAGACGCCAGAGGGCGAGGTCACGCTGTCCGGCCGCCTGCTCCCCTGGCCCTCAAGGGTCTATGATTTTTCGCAGGTGGAGCAGGGGCCGATACGGCAAAATCTCATCCTTGAAGATTACCGCCGGCAGACCGGCCTGCCTCTGCTGCCGATCAGCGTTCAGCAGACCGGGGCCGAGGGCCAGGGCCTGCAACGCCAATGGCACGAGCCGGGCAGCGGTGTGGAAAAGCACCACGGTTATGCCTTCCAGTGGTTTGGTCTGAGTGGCCTGATCGCCTTCCTTTATGTCTGGTTCCAAATTGTCCAACCCCGCAGAAAAAAACCAGTCGCCTGATGCCCCTCTGGCCATGACGGTGCACGACTTGCCCATGCCGGGCGAGCTGGCGCAGGCCGATGCACAGCGCACCCGCAGCGGACGCATCAAGATGCTGATGCTGTTGCTGGTTTGCCTGGCGCCGGTGCTCGCGTCCTACTTCACCTACTACGTCATCCGCCCGACGGGCGGCACCCGCAACCATGGCGATTTGATCGCGCCACCGGTGGACATGCCGCAGGCCCAGGCGCAAGACCTGCAAGGCCGTCCCGTGCCGCTCGAGTCCCTCAAGGGCCAGTGGCTGATCGTGGCTGTGGCCGGCGGCGCCTGCGACGAGTCCTGCCAGAACAACCTGTATTTCCAGCGGCAGCTGCGCGAGGCCCAGGGCAAGGACAAGGACCGCATCGACCGTGTCTGGCTCGTCAGTGACGCTGCGCAGGTGCCACCGGCGCTGCTGCCCGCCCTGGCCCAGGCCACGGTGCTGCGGGTGGCGCCCGAGACGCTGCAGGCCTGGTTCAAGCCCGCGGCCGGTCAGGCCCTGCAGGACCACCTCTACCTGGTGGACCCGATGGGCAACTGGATGCTGCGCATGCCCGCGCCGATGGATGTGCAAAAAGCCACCCAGGCCCGCCGTGACCTGGACCGGCTGATGCGGGCGTCCAAATCCTGGGACACGGCGGGGCGCTGATGGACGCCACAGTCGATCTTTACAACCTGGCCCCCGCCCTGGAGCTCATGGGTGTGGGCTTGCTGGTGGCCGGCTTGCCGTTTGCCTGGTTCTGGCGCCGCCACCGCGAGGCCAGCGATGCCCGCCGGCTCAAGGCCCTGACCTGGCTGACCCTGGTCCTGACCTTCGAGCTGGTGCTGGTGGGCGCCTTCACCCGCTTGACCGACTCGGGTCTGGGCTGCCCCGACTGGCCAGGCTGCTACGGCAGCGCCAGCCCGCTGGGCGCTGCGCAGCACATCCAGGCCGCCCAAACCGCCATGCCCGACGGGCCGGTGACCCACAGCAAGGCGTGGATCGAAATGGTGCACCGCTACATGGCCACCGGCGTGGGGGTGCTGATCATCGTGCTGACCCTCTGGACCCTGAAGGTCTGGCGGCGCCAGCCGGCGCAGGCGGTCCATCCGCTCTGGCCCGCCGTGACGCTGGTGTGGGTGTGCCTGCAGGGCGCATTCGGCGCCCTCACTGTCACCATGAAACTCTTCCCCGCCATCGTCACCCTGCACTTGCTGATGGCCATGGGTCTGCTGGCGCTGCTGTGCCTGCAGGCGGTGCGTTACGAGGGCTGGCGCCACATCGCCCTGGCCCCGGGGCTGCGCCGCTGGCTGGGCCTGACGCTGGCGCTGGTGGTGCTGCAGACCGCCCTGGGCGGCTGGGTCAGCACCAATTACGCGGTGCTGGCCTGCCGCGATTTCCCCACCTGCCAGGGCCAGTGGTGGCCGCAGATGGATTGGCAGGGTTTTGTGATCTGGCGTGAACTGGGCCTGCGTGCCGATGGCCAGGCCTTGCCCTTCGAGGCCCTGACCGCCATCCATTTCGTCCACCGCAACATGGCCTGGCTGGTGCTGGCGGCGCTGTGCTGGTCGGGCCTGCGGCTGCGGGCCGTGCCGGGCCTGGCGCGCCATGGGCGCGCCTTGCTGCTGATCTCGGCCCTGCAGCTGCTGACCGGCTTGTCCAACGTGGTGCTGGGCTGGCCCCTGCTGGCCGCCGTGCTGCACACCGGCGGCGCCAGTGCCTTGATCATTGTGCTGGTGTGGGCCCTGGCCTTGAGCCGCTCCGCGGCGGCGGTCGCCACCCCTGCGGCCCAAGACCCCGCTGTGCGCTCCAACCCAACCCCAAGGCCCCAGGCATGACGACCGTATCTGCTCCCCTGGCACCGCCGGTCTGGCGCCAGTATTACGCCCTGACCAAGCCCCGCGTGGTGCAGCTCATCGTGTTTTGCGCCCTGATCGGCATGGTGCTGGCCGTGCCGGGCGCGCCCGACGCGCGCCAGCTGGTGCTGGGCCTGTGGGCCTGTGTGGGCATCTGGCTGGTGGCCGGCGCCGCCGCCGCCTTCAACTGCCTGGTCGAGAAAAGCATCGATGCCAAGATGAAGCGCACCGCCTGGCGCCCCACGGCCAAGGGCGAACTGAGCGACCGCCAGGCCCTGGTGTTTTCGGCCGTGCTGTGTGCCATCGGCTCGGCCATCCTGTACCTGCTGGTCAACCCTTTGACCATGTGGCTGACCTTTGCCACCTTTGTCGGCTACGCGATCATTTACACCGTGATCCTCAAACCCCTGACGCCGCAGAACATCGTGATCGGCGGCGCCAGCGGCGCCATGCCGCCGGTGCTGGGCTGGGCCGCGCTCACCGGTGAAGTGGGCCCCGAGGCGCTGATCCTCTTTCTCATCATCTTTTTGTGGACCCCGCCGCACTTCTGGGCCCTGGCCCTTTACCGCGTGGAGGACTACCGCAAGTCCGGCCTGCCGATGCTGCCGGTGACCCACGGCAACGAATTCACCCGCTTGCAGATCCTGCTCTACACCCTGGTGCTGCTGGCCGCCTGCCTGATGCCGTTTGCCTATGGCATGAGCGGCTGGCTCTACCTGTTCTTTGCGGTGCTGCTCAACCTGGGCTTCATCGGCTATGCGGTGGCGCTGTGGCGCAACTATTCCGACGCGCTGGCGCGCAAGACCTTCCGTTTTTCGCTGATCCACCTGAGCGTGCTGTTTGCGGCCCTGCTGGTGGACCACTACCTGCTCTGAGGTGCGCATGCTGCAACGCCGTTCATTCACCTTCGGCCTGCTGGCCGTGGCCGGCCTGGCCGGCTGCAGCCCCGACAAGCCGGCCTTCAAGGGCGTGGACATCACCGGGGCCGACTATGCGAAAGACTTTGCGCTGCCCGACCAGAACGGCCAGCTGCGCACCCTCAAGGACTTTGCCGGCAAGGCGGTGGTGGTGTTTTTCGGCTACACCCAATGCCCCGACGTCTGCCCTACCACGCTGCAGGAGCTGATGCAGGTCAAGCGTCTGCTGGGGGCCGATGGCGAGAAGCTGCAGGCCATCTTCGTGACGGTGGACCCCGAGCGCGACACCGCCGAGCTGCTCAAGGCCTACATGGAAAGCTTCGATCCCTCGTTTGTGGCCCTGCGTCCGGCGCCCGAGCAGCTCCAGGCCCTGCTCAAGGACTTCAAGATCTACGCCAAGAAGGTCGAGGGCAAGACCGCCACCAGCTACACCATGGACCATTCGGCCCAGAGCTACATGTACGACCCGCAAGGCCGGCTGCGCCTGTACAGCCGCTATGGCAGCGGCACACAGGCCATGGTCGATGACCTGCGCCTGCTGCTCAAGGGCCACTGAGCCCCTTCAGTTCTGCTCGATCTTCTGCTGGCGGATGATCTCGCCCAGCGCCAGGGTATCGGCATCGACGCGGTTCTTGAGCCCCTCGGGCGCCGAGCCGACCACCTGCCAGCCCTGCTGAAACAGGCGCTGGCGCATGTCCGGGCTGCGCACGATGTCGCTGACGATGGCCGAGAGTTTCTGCAGCTGGGCGGCTGGCATGCTGGAAGGCGCCGCCACGGCGTTCCAGATCTCCAGCTGGAATTGCTTCACACCGGCTTCGGCCAGGCTGGGCACTTCGGGCACCAGCACGCTGCGGCCGCTGCTGGTGGTGCCGATGGCGCGCAGCTTGCCCGCCCGGATCTGGGGCATGGCCAGCCCAGGGGGCAGCAAGGCCAGCTGGATTTGTCCGGCCAGCATCGCGTTGATGATTTGCGGGTTGCCGGGGTAGGGCACGTGCACCGGGTCGATCCCGGTCCTGGCCTTGAGCAGTTCCATGCCCAGATGGGCCACGGTGCCCACGCCCGGTGAGCCATAGCTCAGCTGGGTGCCGGCCTGCCGGGCTTGCGCCAGCCATTGCGCGGCCGTCTCGCCCGGGCTGCCGGCCGCGGTGGTCAGCAGCAGCGGCGCCGTGCCGATCAGGCTGACCGGTGCGAGGTCCTTGAGAGGGTCATAGGGCAGCTTGGGGTTGTGCCGGCGGGCCACCGTCATGTTGCCGTTGATCATCAGCCCCAGGGTATGGCCATCGGTGGCTTTGGCCACGGCATCGGCAGCGATGTTGCCGCCAGCCCCCACCTTGTTCTCGACCACCACCGGCTGACCCAGTGCCCGCGACAAGGGCTCGGCCAAGGCCCGGGCCGTCAGGTCGGGGCTGGAGCCGGCCGGAAAGCCCACGACCAGGCGCAGGGGCTTGCTGGGCCAGCGCTCGGCATGGGCCAGGGGCAGGGCGGCCAGCAGGGCGCTGGCCACCATCGCGCGGCGGGAAATAGAGGGCATGGGGGCTCCAGGCGGATCAAAGGTCTGATCTTATCGCCGCCACACACAGGTCGGGCACAAAAAACCCGGCCGAGGCCGGGTTCTGCACAGCACGCCCATGGGCTCAGGCGTACTCGGCCAGCGCCTTTTTCATCTTCTTCATGGCGGCCACTTCGATCTGGCGGATGCGCTCTGCACTCACGCCGTATTCGGCCGCCAGCTCGTGCAGCGTCATGCCGCCCGAGCCATCGTCGTTGACCTTGAGCCAGCGCTCTTCAACGATGCGACGGCTGCGCGCATCCAGCACTTGCAGGGCCGCGCTCAGGCCATCGCTGGCCAGCACGTCGCGCTGGCGCGCCTCGATCATCGCGGTCGGCTCGTGGGCCGCGTCCGAGAGGTAGGTGATGGGGCCGAAAGCCTGTTCGCCGTCCTCGCTCGGGGCTGGATCCAGCAGCACATCGCCACCGGACATGCGGGTTTCCATCTCCAGCACTTCTTCGCGCTTGACGCCCAACTGGCTGGCGACCTGGTTGACTTCGGCGGCCGACAGGGTGTCGCGGTGGGTGCCCTCGGCCGCGTCCGCCTTGAAGCCCTGCTTCATCGAACGCAGGTTGAAGAACAGCTTGCGTTGCGCCTTGGTGGTGGCCACCTTCACCATGCGCCAGTTCTTGAGGATGTACTCGTGGATTTCGGCCTTGATCCAGTGCAGGGCGTAGCTGACCAGGCGCACGCCCTGGTCGGGGTCAAAGCGCTTGACCGCCTTCATCAGGCCGACATTGCCTTCCTGGATCAGGTCGCTGTGCGGCAGGCCGTAGCCCAGGTATTGGCGCGAGACGGACACCACCAGGCGCAGGTGCGAGAGCACCAGCTTGCGGGCGGCTTCGAGGTCGTTGTTTTGCTTGAGTTGGCGTGCCGCTTCCTGCTCTTCTTCGAGGGTGAGCATGGGCATGCGGTTGACCGCCGAGATGTAGGCGTCGAGGTGGCCCAGCGCGGGCACCATGGCCCACGGGTTGCTCACGGCCATGGCGGTCGATGGGGAACCAGACTGAATGTTCATTCCAGAACTCCTTTCAATGGCGCAATATTAGCACTCTTGCCAGTAGAGTGCTAAACCGGAAAACCGGTGTTGTGACAAGGAGTTACAGGGATCAGCGTCCCGCCGGCGTGGTCAGGCGCACACCCTGAGCTGTGCCGGGCCGGCGCTCACCCGCCCGACCACCGCCGCCTGCTCAAAGCCCTGGCTGCGGAAGGTGGCCAGCACCTGCTCGGCCGTGTCCGGCTGGCAGGCCACCAGCAGGCCGCCGCTGGTCTGGGGATCGGTCAGCAGGGCCTGGTCGGCGGGGGCCAAGCCGGCGGGCCACTGCACGTCCTGGCCATAGCCGGCCCAGTTGCGGCCCGACGCCCCGGTCACCATGCCCTGCTCGGCCAGACCCCGCACACCGGGCAGCAGGGGGACGCGGTGCCAGTCGATCTCGACCGTGCAGCCGCTGCCGCGGGCCATCTCCAGGGCATGGCCGGCCAGGCCGAAGCCGGTCACGTCGGTCAATGCATGCACGCCGGGCAAGGCCGCCAGCGCGGGGCCGGGGGTGTTCAGGCGGGTGGTGGTGGCGATCATCTGCGCGTAGCCCTCGGGGGGCAGGGCGTTCTTCTTGAGGGCGGCCGAGAGCACCCCCACGCCCAGGGGCTTGCCCAGCACCAGCACATCGCCCGCGCGGGCGTCGGCGTTGCGCTTGACGCGCTGGGGGTGCACCAGGCCGATGGCCACCAGCCCGTAGATCGGCTCGACCGAATCGATGGTGTGGCCGCCCGCGATCGGGATGCCGGCCGCCTTGCAGACGCTGGCGCCGCCTTCGAGGATGCGCGCGATGGTCTGCGTCGACAACACGCTGACCGGCATGCCCACCAGGGCCAGCGCCATGATGGGGGTGCCGCCCATGGCATAGACGTCGCTGATGGCGTTGGTCGCGGCAATGCGGCCAAAGTCAAACGGGTCGTCGACGATGGGCATGAAGAAGTCGGTGGTGGCGATCAGCGCCTGCTCGTCGTTGAGTCGGTAGACGGCGGCATCGTCGGCGGTTTCGATGCCCACCAACAGCTCGGGCGGCACCGGCAGGCCGTGGGTGCCTTGGAGGATGTCGGACAGCACGCCGGGGGCGATCTTGCAGCCGCAGCCCCCACCGTGGGAGAGGGAGGTCAGGCGCGGTTCGGTGTTTGAGTTCATGGCGGGGTCGGTGGGTGACAGCGCTGAAGATCTGCCAGGCAAAGTGATCAGCTGAGCAGGGCCTGCGCGAATTCGCGGGCATCAAAGGTTTCCAGGTCTTCCAGCTTTTCGCCCACACCGATGAAGTACACCGGGATCGGCTTTTCGCGGGCGATGGCGCACAGCACGCCCCCCTTGGCGGTGCCGTCCAGCTTGGTGACGATCAGGCCGGTGAGCTGCAGGGCCTCGTCAAAGGCCTTGACCTGCGCCAGGGCGTTCTGGCCGGTGTTGCCGTCGATCACCAGCAGCACCTCATGCGGAGCAGAGGCGTCCGCCTTTTGCACCACGCGCTTGATCTTTTTCAGCTCTTCCATCAGGTGCAGCTGGGTCGGCAGGCGCCCGGCGGTGTCCACCAGCACCACGTCCTTGCCGCGGGCGCGGCCGGCACTGACGGCGTCAAAGCTGACGGCGGCCGGGTCGCCGCCTTGCTGGCTGACGATGTCCACCGTGTTCCGGTCGGCCCAGATGGCCAGCTGCTCTTTGGCGGCGGCGCGGAAGGTGTCGGCGGCCGCCAGCAGCACGCTCTGGCCACTGTCGGCCAGGTGCTTGGTCAGCTTGCCAATCGAGGTGGTCTTGCCCGCCCCATTGACGCCCGCCACCATGATCACGGTGGGCTGCTGGGCACCGATGGCCAGCGGCTTTTGCAGCGGGGCCAGCAGGTCGGCAATGGCTTGTGCCAGCAGGCCCTTGACCTCGGCCGGGTCGGTGGCCTTGGCCTCCTTGACACGGCGCTTGAGATCGGTGAGCAGCAGCTCGGTCGCCCGGACCCCGGTGTCGGCCATCAGCAAGGCCGTTTCCAGCTCTTCGTAAAGCGCATCGTCGATCTGTGTGCCGGTGAACACGGTGGCGATCGACGAGCCGGTCTTGCGCAGGCCGTTTTTCAGGCGCTCGAGCCAGCCCTGGCGTGAGGGGGGGGCGGTCGGTGCCACCGGCGCGGGCGCCTGTGGGGCCGCGGCCCCGGTGGGCGAGGCGGCAGGCGCCTCGGGCGCCGCGGATTTCTTGCGGAAAAAACTGAACATGGAGGGGAAAGATCGAAACAGGAAACGGTTTTTTGGGGCGGAGGTCCGGCAACCGTCCGTTTTCAAGGATGATCCATTTTATGAAACCCCGCTTGCTCCTGTTCATCCCGCTGGCCCTGGCCTGGCTGGCGACCCCCTCCTTGACCTGGGCCCAAGCCCCGGCTTCGCCGTCGGCCAGCTCCGCGTCCCAGGCCCGGACCACCCACACCTACACCCTCTCCAACGGCATGCAGCTGTGGGTTCGGCCCGACCGCCGCGCGCCCACGGCGGTGCACATGCTCTGGGTGCGTGTCGGGTCGATGGACGAGGTCGATGGCACCAGTGGTGTGGCCCATGTGCTTGAACACATGCTGTTCAAGGGCACGGCCCAGCTTGGCCCGGGCGAGTTCTCGCGCCGTGTGGCGGCGCTGGGTGGCCGCGAAAACGCCTTCACCGCCAGGGACTACACCGGCTACTTCCAGCAAATCCCGTCGAACAAGCTGGAAGAGGTGATGAAACTCGAGGCCGACCGGTTTGCCAACAACCAGTGGGCCGACGAAGAATTCCGCAAGGAAATCGAGGTGGTCAAGGAGGAGCGCCGCCTGCGCACCGAAGACAACCCACGCGCTTTGCTCTACGAGGCGTTGATGGCGACCGCGCTCAGCGCGTCCCCCTACCGCCGCCCCATCGTCGGCTGGATGAGCGATCTGCAGGCCATGACGCCGCAAGACGTGCGCGACTTTTACCGGCGCTGGTACACCCCGGCCAATGCGGTGGTGGTGGTGGCCGGCCATGTGGAGCCCGAGCAGGTGCGTGCGCTGGCCGAGAAACATTACGGCGGCCTGCAGGTGCGGCCCGTGCCCGAGCGCAAGCCACAGACCGAACCCCCGCAGAAGGGCCTTCGCCGCCTGGAGCTCAAGGCCCCGGCCGAGCAGAGCTATGTGGCTTTGGCCTTCAAGGTGCCGCGCCTGTCGTCCATGGCGCTCAGCCCCGAACACGACGACGCATTGGCCTTGACGGTGCTGGCGGCCGTGCTGGACGGCTACAGCGGGGCCCGGCTGGACAAGGCGCTGACCCAGGGCGACAAGCGCCTGGCCGACAGCGTGGGCGCCGGCAATGGCCTGATGGGGCGTGGCCCCCAGTTTTTCATCCTCGATGGCGTGCCTGCACCGGGCACCCCGCCCGAAGCGCTGGAGGCGGCCCTGCGTGCCCAGGTCAGGAAAGTCGCCGAGGAAGGCGTGACCGAAGCCGAGCTGCAGCGCGTCAAAACCCAGTGGGTGGCCAGCGAGGTCTACAAGCTCGATTCGGTCTTCAACCAGGCGCGCGAACTGGGTGTGGCGTGGTCCCTGGGGTTGCCGCCCGACAGCGGCCAGCAGGTGATCGAGCGCCTGCGGCGCGTCACGGCGGCCCAGGTGCAGGCCGTGGCCCGCAAGTACTTCGGGGACGACGAGCTGACGGTGGCCATCTTGCGGCCGCAGCCGATGTCCGGCAAATCACCCGCGCCTCGGCCCCTGCCGGGCGCTCGCCATTGAGGGGGCACGGGCATGAACACGCGCAAACATGTCAAGGGCCTTGTGCTCTGGATCGCTGGCACCTTGTTTTTGGCACAGGCGGCCCATGCGGTCTTGCCCATCCAGCACTGGCAGCAGCCGGGGGGCGCACGCGTCTACCTGGTCCAGAGCCACAACATCCCGATGGTCGATGTGCAAATTGATCTGGATGCGGGCAGCCGGCGCGACCCGGCAGACAAGCCGGGGCTGGCCTCGGCGGCCGCGGGCCAGCTCGCCAGTGGCATCCGTGCGCAAGCGGGCGGGCAGGGGCCTTACGCCCAAGCCCTGGATGAAAACCAGCTCGGTGAAGCCTGGGCCGACCTGGGTGCGAACTTTGGCGCGTCCACCAGCGCGGACCGGCTGAGCTTTTCGCTGCGCAGCCTGACCGATCCCGAGCTGCTGGACAAGGCGGTGCAACTGGCGGCGCGCCAGATGGCGCACCCGGCCTACCCCGAGTTGGTCTGGGCGCGCGATCGCGACAAGATGGCCGCGGCCATTCGCGAATCGCTCACCCGCCCGGGCACCGTCGCGCAAATCCGCTTTGCCGAGGCGGTCTACAGCGGGCACCCCTACGGCTGGCGCACCACCCCGGAAAGCCTGCTGCGCATGGAGGTGAGCGACTTCCAGCGCTGGCATGCGCAAGCCTTGCGGCCTTGCCGCGCGGTGGTGAGCGTGGTGGGCGATGTCACGCGCGCGCAGGCCGATGCCCTGGTCAGCCGCCTGCTGGCCCTGTGGCCGCAGGGCCGTTGCGAGCCGCTGCCTGCCGTGGCCGAAGTGCCCTCGCTGCGGGCCGCGCAGGACCTGCGACTGCCCTTCTCGTCGGCCCAGGCCCATGTGCTGCTGGGCCAACCTGGCTACAAGCGCAGCGACCCGGATTTTTTCGCTTTGCTGCTGGGCAACCACATCCTGGGTGGGGGCGGGTTCACCTCGCGCCTGACCGCGCAGGTGCGTGAACAGCGTGGCCTGAGCTACAGCGTCTACAGCGGCTTCGCGCCTGCACTGCATGCGGGCGCGTTCACGCTGGGCTTGCAGACCCGGCCCGACCAGGCGACGCAAGCGCTGGAGGTGGCGCGCCAGGTGCTCAGGGAGTTTGTCGACAAGGGTCCCACCGAAGCGGAACTGCAGGCCGCCAAAGACAACCTGATCGGCGGTTTTGCGCTGCGCATCGACAGCAACCGCAAACTGCTCGACAACGTGGCCAACATCGCCTGGAATGGCCTGCCGCTGAACTACCTCGACCGGTGGACCGAGGAGATGGCCAAGGTGACGGCAGCCGATGTGCGCCGCGCCATGGCCCGGGTGCTGCAGCCCGAGCGCATGGTCACCGTGGTGGTGGGCGGTCAGCCCTGACCGGGCGATTTGTCACAGGGGCTTACACATGCGTGCGGTCCACCGTCATCAAGGCCGCCAGGGGCGGCGTTGTAGGTGCCAGTCCGGCACGGTGCCGGGCTGATCACCCGATGAAGGAATGACCCTCATGAACAAGCTGCTCGCCACCCTGATCGCCGGATTCTTTGCTGCAGGCGCTTTTGCGCAGGCCGCTGCCCCCGCAACGCCGGCCACGCCGGCTGCGGCAGCCCAACCTGCGGCCGCTGCCAAAGCGGCCGCGGACGACAAGAAGGCCGAGAAAAAAGCCACCAAGGAAGCCGCCAAAGACGCCAAGACCGAAGCCAAAGCGCCAGCCGGCAAAGCGCCAACCCCGGCCAAGTGATCACTGGCCCGTCACCCCGCCAGCCCTTGGGGAGCGCGCGGGTGTGATGGTGGGGCGCATGGCACGTACACTCGCGCCATGCGCCCCAAGTCTTCATTGCCGCCGTCCAGGAAGCCCGCCCATGTGGCGCGCGGCCCCGCTGCACACGAGATCCGCATCATTGGTGGCCAGTGGCGCCGCACGCTGATCAAGGTGCTCGACAAACCTGGCCTTCGCCCGACGCCTGACCGGGTGCGCGAGACCCTGTTCAACTGGCTGGGCCAGGACCTGAGCGGCTGGCGCTGTGTGGACGCTTTTGCGGGCACCGGCGTGCTGGGTTTGGAGGCCGCTTCGCGTGGCGCCGCCCAGGTGCTGGCGCTGGAGCAGGAGCCCGAGCTGGTGCGCCAGCTGCAGCTGCAGGCCGAGCGCCTCAAAGCCACCGGCTTGCAGGTGCAGCGCAGCGATGCCGTGGCGGGCATGCAGCGGCTGACGCCGGGCGCTTTTGATCTGGTCTTCCTCGACCCGCCCTTTGACGGCCCCTGGTTCGAGCCGGCCTTGCAAGCGGCCGTGCGCCTGGTGCCCGTGGGCGGCTGGGTGTATCTGGAGGCGCCCAGCCCATGGGTCGACGAGGCGCTGGCGCCCCTCGGTCTGGAAGCCGTCCGCCACCTCAAGGCCGGGGCCGTGCATGCGCACCTGCTGCGCCGGACTGCATAATCTTCTGAACCTGTTCTCACGAGGTCTTTGCGCATGAGCCGTTCCATCATCGCCGTCTATTCGGGCACCTTCGATCCGCTCACCCTGGGCCATGAGGATGTGGTGCGCCGCGCAGCGGCCATGTTCGACACCGTGGTGATTGCCGTGGCGCGCGCCGTGCACAAGAACACCCTGCTCCCTCTGGAGCAGCGCCTGCAATGGGCGCAGGCCGCGCTGGCCGATTGCCCCAACGTCCAAGCCTTGCCCTTCGATGGCCTGATCGTGGACTTCGTGAAGGCCCAGCGCGCCAGCGTCATCGTGCGCGGCCTGCGCTCGCTCACCGACTACGACTACGAAACCCAGATGGCCGGCATGAACCGCCACCTGGCGCCCCAGGTGGACACGGTGTTTTTGCACACCAGCGCTTCGGTGCAGCACATCAGCAGCACCCTGGTGCGCGAGATCCACAAGCTCGGCGGCGACGTCTCCGGCCTGGTCTCGGCGCCCGTGCTGGCCGGTTTGAAGGCCCTAAACTCGGGGGCATGACCTCCGCCATTTCCAAAGTCGCCATCGCCCTGGGCGAGCGCAGCTACGACATTCACATCGGTGCTGGCCTGCTGGCCCAGCCGGACACCTTTGCAGGCCTGCCCAAAGCCCAGGCCGCGATGATCGTCACCAACGACACCATCGCCCCGCTCTACGAGGCCCGGCTGCGCGCGGCACTCGCACCGCATTACCCGCAGATCCACACCGTGGTGCTGCCCGACGGCGAGGCGCACAAGGACTGGCCGACCCTCAACCTGATTTTTGACGCGCTGTTGGCCCAGGGCTGCGACCGCAAGACGGTGCTGTTTGCCCTGGGCGGCGGCGTGATCGGCGACATGACCGGCTTTGCCGCTGCCAGCTACATGCGCGGTGTGCCTTTTGTGCAGGTGCCGACCACGCTGTTGTCGCAGGTCGATTCGTCGGTGGGCGGCAAGACCGCCATCAACCACCCGCTGGGCAAAAACATGATCGGCGCTTTCTACCAGCCGGTGCGTGTGGTCTGCGATCTGGACACCTTGAAGACTCTGCCCGAGCGCGAGTTGAGCGCGGGCTTGGCCGAGGTCATCAAGTACGGCCCGATCGCCGACATGGATTTCCTGGCCTGGATCGAGGCGAACATCGACGCGCTGATGGCGCGTGAGCCGCAAGCGCTGGCCCACGCGGTCCAGCGCAGCTGCGAGATCAAGGCCTGGGTGGTGGGGCAGGACGAGCGCGAATCGGGCCTGCGCGCCATCCTCAACTTTGGTCACACCTTCGGCCACGCGATTGAGGCGGGCCTGGGCTTTGGCACCTGGCTGCACGGCGAGGCGGTGGGCTGCGGCATGGTCATGGCGGCTGAGCTGTCCCATCGCCTGGGCCGGGTCGATGCCGCGTTTGTGGCCCGCCTGAAAGCGCTGATCGCCCGCGCCGGTCTGCCGGAGCGCGGTCCGGTCATCGACGCGGCCGACAACGCCGGGCACTACATCGAA